>Ga0181574_10000033_pt1 | contig 144536 bp, 141 predicted proteins | sample 101ome_24_FD_145600 | JGI IMG/M metagenome (GOLD analysis project Ga0181574, IMG submission 145600) | Coastal salt marsh microbial communities from the Groves Creek Marsh, Skidaway Island, Georgia - 101410AT metaG (spades assembly) | ecosystem: Environmental > Aquatic > Marine > Intertidal... | reverse complement strand
CCCCTGAGCTACATCGGCAAAAAAAAGAGAGCGAGAGACCGGGTTCGAACCGGCGACATTCAGCTTGGAAGGCTGACGCTCTACCAACTGAGCTACTCTCGCTTAATACCAAATAAAGATTATTTGGGTTGATATGGGTCGCTAATATAAAAAACTTTTTGTTTTCTATGCGCTTTGGTGTGGGGAGAGCAGGATTCGAACCTGCGAAGTTAAAAAACAACAGATTTACAGTCTGTCCTCGTTGGCCGCTTGAGTATCTCCCCGTTTTTTCAATGATCGTACCAGCGTTTACTGGTGTTAATTAAAGAGAGCCGATGGAGGGACTCGAACCCACGACCTGCTGATTACAAATCAGCTGCTCTAGCCAGCTGAGCTACATCGGCTTTTAAATTTTGATTGCTCAAAATCGTCTGCAAATTAAAAGCTATTTTTTATGGTATCAAAAGAAAAAATTAAAAATTGTAGCTAGGCTCTTATTTTTTCTTTTCTGCGTTTTAAAATTCGCTCTGCACTTTGGGCTGCGGTGTGTATTGCCTCTTCAAAAGTTCGGCATTTTTTCTTTACAACAATATCATCACCGGGGATGGCAATTTTAAGTTCTGCCCACTTATTAATTCGGTCTGCATTATTCTCTACTTTAGTAAATACAAAAACCTCTATAATTGGATGATAAAATAAAGAGAGCTTTTCAATACGCGCTCTGGAAAATTCTTTGAGTTTGGCGTCTGCTGTGTAATTAACGGCTCTAAAGTGATGTGTTATCATAATTTTGAATTTTAAAGGTTATTTATTTTTCTCTCTGGGGTGTGCTTTTTTATAAACGGCTTTTACTGCAGCAATACTGCCATGGGTGTAATGTTGGGTGGCTGCAACACTACTGTGGCCCAGTAATTCTTTAATCGAATTGATTTCAGCCCCTTGGTCTAAAAGGTGACTGGCAAAACTGTGCCTAAGCACATGAGGGCTTTTTTTTGTTTTGGTTGTTACCTTACTAAAATACTTTTTTACAGATTGATAAACAAATGCTTCTGTAAGTTTCTCACCAGCTGTTGAGAGCAATAAGTATTCGGATTGTACTGGCAGTTTTTCTTTTTCTTGGCTTTGCAATAATAACTTCAATTGTAAAATCATTTGGGGAAGTAAAGGGACTAAACGCTCTTTATTTCTTTTCCCTAAAACTTTAATGGTACTGGCATTCAAATCCAGTGCGTTTCTCTTTAGATTAATCAGCTCGCTTCTTCTTATTCCTGTATAGTAGAAAAGTGTGAGTATTGTCTTTTGCAAAACCCCTAGGTAATTGTCTGGATAAAAGTCACCCTCAAGTACTTTGTTAACCTCCTCTTCAGAAAAGGGAAGCGGTACTTTGGCTGCCATTTTTAGCGGTTTATGTGTTTTAAGTGGTGAAACAGTCAAAGTACCATTTCGCACCAAATACTTATAATAGGAACGCAAAACTGATAATTTTCTATTGACAGTGCGCGTACTGTTACCGTTTTGAATCAATGCTACTATCCAAGACCTGATTTCACTGTAGCTAGCCTGATCAATATTTTCTATGGTATCGGAATGAATCCCTGCAATGTACTCTTGAAAAGAATCTAAATTGGCTCGGTAGGCATCGTAGGTATGCTTTGAATATTTCTTTTCCAGCAGCAAATAATCTAAAAACGATTTTATAGACATAAAAAAACGTTATTCAATAAATTTAAAAAATTTAGTGAATAACGTGTGTTAAATATCTTATAAAAAAGCTTATACGGATTCGCTGTCTCGAAGCCTTTGGATGTATTGCGCTTTTTGGATTTTTTGTCTGTTCTTAACAGAAGGTTTAACAAATTGCTTGCGGTTACGCAATTGTCTCATGGCCCCCGTTTTATCAAATTTTCTTTTGAAACGCTTGAGCGCACGATCGATATTTTCTCCGTCTTTAATCGGTATTATTAACATAAAATGGCACCTCCTTTCATAATGGCTGCAAATATAGGGAAAACTATTTCAGATGAACTAATAATTTGAGGTGAATTAAAATTTATTCTAAAATTTTTCTGGCAATCACTAATTTTTGAATTTCACTTGTCCCCTCTCCTATCGTACATAATTTAGCATCTCTATAGAATTTTTCTACAGGGAAATCTTTTGTAAATCCATAGCCACCATGAATCTGAACGGCTTCACTTGCCACTTTCACACAAACTTCTGAAGCGAAATATTTTGCCATGGCTCCTTGCTGAGTGACATTTAATTTTTGGTTTTTTAATTCTGATGCTTTTTGTGTTAATAAGCTTGCCGCCTCAATTTCTGTAGCCATATCAGCCAATTTGAATGAAATCCCTTGGAAGCTACTTATCGACTTTCCAAATTGCTTTCTCTCTTTCGCATACTTGAGCGCTGCTTGGTAGGCCCCTTTAGCAATACCTAATGAAAGTGCAGCAATAGAAATGCGTCCACCATCTAAAATTTTCATAGATTGGATAAAACCATCACCAACTGGACCAAGTCTATTTTCGTCAGGAATTACGCAATTGTCAAAAACCATTTCAGCGGTTTCAGAGGCACGCATTCCCAATTTATTTTCTTTTTTCCCTGCACTAAATCCAGGTGTGCCCCGCTCTATCACAAAGGCAGTCATTCCTCTATTTTCGCCTTTATCACCATTTCGTGCAATGACGACTGCAAGGTCTCCCGAACTCCCATGCGTAATAAAGTTTTTAGTTCCATTCAAAACCCAATGCGCTCCTTTTTGGGTAGCTGTCGTAGACATATTCTTAGCATCCGAACCTGTGTTATGCTCAGTTAAACCCCAAGCTCCAAGGGCTTTACCCGAACAAAGATCCGGTAACCATTTTAGGCGCTGTGATTCATTTCCAAAGGAGTAAATATGATTTACGGCTAGTGAATTATGTGCTGCCACAGAAAGTCCGATAGAGGGATCCACCATAGAAAGCGTCTCAATAAGCGTGACATATTCGTGATAACCCATGCCCGAACCGCCATAAGTTTCAGGAACTAGCATTCCCATAAAGCCCAATGCACCCGCCTTTTCAAAAACTTCTTTAGGAAAAAACTGAGCCTCATCCCACTCCATTACATAGGGTTTGATATATTGTACAGCAAAGTCTCGAGCGGCTTCATAAACCATTCGCTGGGTTTCCGAAATTTTTATTTCTGGACGCAATTCGAAGTCTATCATTAGTGCAATTTTAATACAAATATAGTTTTAATCTCGCTATTTTATTGGGCGATTCTGGAAAAAGTTCAGACAAAATTGTTATTGAAATTTGTCCTTTTTGAGTTCGGTGTGCAATAATTTGCTCGGCTTCCTTTCGCATTAAATACGGAATTTGAATCAATTCACTCAGGTTGGCTTCAGCGAGAGAGAGTGGGGTAATCATGGGAGGGCTTTGAATTTCAAAGTATTGCAATAATCGCTTCACTACGATACTGTCTAAACCATAAACTTCATAGCATTGTTCGGGTACTGAAAAACCAGAGAGGAATTTTCTATACTTCACGATGCGTTCGGAAAGTACTGGGCCAATACCCGTTACTTTTTGAAATAAACTAGCCTCAGCTGCATTTAAATCTTGTTTTCTTACTGGTGTTTTAGTTAAAGTATTCACTCTATCTTTTGGAAAACGCAAGGCGGGTTGAAGTTCTAATAACAAACGATCAGATACTCCTGTTATTTGCTGAAATTCAGCTAATGTAGTAATCCGATGCCCTTGACTTCGATATTGTTATAAACGATCATAGGCTTGGGTGGGAATACCTAGACGATAGGCGCTGTAATCTGTGAGGGTATTGGGATTATAACTATAATTTAATACTGTAGGTTTGGAGGACAGTCTCTATAAAGAATCCAGCATTTTTTGATGGAACGCCATGGCTGCTAAGGCCATAGGTTTTGGCTTATTTTCAAACTCAATCAAGCGAATCCCTCCCACTAAAAGTAAGAGCAATCCCAATAAAATTAAAGCGCCTCTTTTAGATTCAGTAAGACTTTCCCACAATCGATAAGACATTACAGTCTTTTTACAATCCTTTTATTGCGCCTAAATATTTATTGAGTTCTTCGCGCACTCTAGGGAATAGAATAAGAAGCCCTATCATGTTGGGGAATACCAAAGCCAAAATCATTGCATCTGAAAAGGCCCAAACAGCAGACATATCTCCAGCCGCTCCAATAACAATAAAAATTAAAAAAAGAGATTTATAAGAAAGCTCTGAAACTTTACTTTTCCCAAAGAGATACATCCAAGATTGTAAGCCGTAATAGGACCATGAAATCATCGTGGAGATAGCAAAAAGCACAACAGCGATTGTCAAAAAGGGCCCTGAAAACGAGATGTATTTTGAAAAAGCTGCAGCTGTAATACCCGCGCCTTCTGACGGAACACCATCAATCATAACGACTCCTCCTACACCCCCATAGTCAAAGACAGTATTATCTCCATTAAAGATTATGATTACTAAGGCCGTCATGGTACAAATTACAACCGTATCAATAAAGGGCTCTAGTAAAGCCACTAATCCTTCCGAGGCAGGGTAGTTCGTTTTCACCGCCGAATGCGCAATAGAGGCAGAACCTGCACCCGCCTCATTAGAAAAGGCAGCTCGACGAAATCCAGTAATAAGAACCCCTAATAATCCTCCTAGTCCTGCTTGAGGATTAAAGGCTTGACTAAAAATCATTCCAAAAGCATCATCAACAAAACTAAAATTGGAACCGATGATATAAACACAGGCGAGTATATACATTAAAGCCATAAAAGGCACTACTTTTTCTGTTACAGATGCGATTCGCTTAATTCCTCCAATAATGATAATTCCTACCAGCACCATCATTATTACACCAATAATTGTTCGGGCACTGCCACCTCCCATACCGAAGGATTCGACTAATTGCATAGCCGCTTGGTTAGATTGTGCCGCATTACCTCCACCAAAAGAGGCCCCTACACATAGAAAAGCAAAAATACCGGCCAGCGCTTTACCTAAATTTGCATAGCCTTTTTCTTTGAGCCCTTTGGTTAAATAATACATTGGACCCCCATAAACTGTACCGTCTTCACCTACATCTCTGTATTTAACGCCTAAAGTACACTCCACAAATTTAGTTGACATCCCCAGCAGACCACATAAGATCATCCAAAAAGTGGCCCCTGGACCTCCTACAGCGATAGCAAGCGCAACACCAGCAATATTTCCATTTCCTACAGTACCTGAAACTGCCGTCGCAAGGGCTTGGAAATGACTGACTTCTCCCTCCTTACTTTCATCTGCAATTGTTCGTTTTACATCGCCCCCTTCAGAAATTTCTGGATTACCAGATTCGTGATGGTCTATACTGTCATACTTCCCACGAACCGTATTGATTGCAGTGCTAAATCTTCGAATATTTACAAAACCAAAATAGAAGGTGAAAAATAGGGCCCCACCTACTAGTAAAAAAATAATTGTAGGAATTTGTGTTCCAAAAAAGTTATGTAATACTAATCCTTCCCACCAGTTTGCGATGGGTGTAAATGCTTCATTAATTTGTTCATCTAAGCCTTTTTCTTGCGAGAAAAGTGGTGAAAGACTTAGAAAAAAAAGTAAAGTGAAATAGAAACCTTTTTGGGCTTTAAATAAATTCATCATGGTTTTATCGATTAAAAGACCAATATCATAAAAAGGAGATTAAAAACAAATTAATCCAACTGAAACATTTTATTTAGTTTTTTTATAGATCTACTACTTCCGAGAATAATGTGCTTTCCTTTTGCGAATAAAATCCAAATACTCCAATCAGTAAAACGAGTATCAGTAAGGCACTGCCACGAACTATTGGGGACCGAAAAAAATGCATGTCGTTTACAAATCGAAAACTGAGCTTCTTTTGGTATAAATCATGTCTTTTAATTTTATCCAAAAGGCCAGTGTAAGGTAAAGTACAAACCCACCTATCAGCGTTGCAAAGGAAGCATAAATAAAAAACAATCGGACGCTTTTTACCTTCATACCTAATAGCTCAGCGAGTCGTGTAGATACCGCAAAACCATTACGTTCAAAAAAAAGGCGAATGTTTTGGGGTGCTTTCATCACCCTAAAAGTAGTTTTTTTTAGAAAAATGAAAAATTCTTCAGCTAACTTTTCATTCCCTCTGATTTGTATAGCAAGGCAAAAGGATTTCTAAAGATTGATGATCAACCGTTTTAAGGTCAACTTTGGAAAATTTTTGAAACCTCCAAAGGTAATGGAGTAAGGATTCTTTCATAAAGTTAAGCTTGGGGCTTAGTTTTTTTATGCGGTGGGATTTAACTGACTATTTCACCTTGCCATTCTAAAATTCCTCCTAAAAGATTATAACAATCTGAAATACCGTGTTGTTTAAAAAGTTCACAGGCTTGAGCGCTACGTGCTCCTGAACGGCAATATACGAAATAGGTCTGCGCTTTATCCAAAGCTTGTAAGCCTTCCATAAATGAGGTTGGGTTTCTGATATCCAATAGCTGTGCATTAACCAAATGACCTGCTTCAAACTCTTCTGGCGTTCGCACGTCTAGGATAATACTATTTGATTTTACAGCTTGTTGCGCTGCCCACTTTTCTTGTGTTAAATCCATCTTTGTTTTTACTGCTAAAATACAATAGCTCAGCATTTCAAACAAATCAAAAAAAAATTTGTTTTTAAAAAAATAATATATATTTGTACCCACAAATGTTGTAAGTACATAAATGACTTCTACAAAAGTAATTATTAAATTAATCAGAATGAATTGCGCAATCAATGAACAATTGATGCTTGTGCTTAAGCCTTTTGGTATTTCAATCCAACAATTTAATGTACTTCGTATTCTCAGAGGACAAAAAGGCGTAGCAGCAAATCTATTTACTGTTCAAGAAAAAATGGTCAATAAAATGAGTAATACGACACGCATAATTGACAAACTGATCGACAAGTCATTTGTGGAACGCATTATTTGTAAAGAAAACAGAAGAAAAATAGAGCTCTTCATTACAGAAGAAGGGCTAAATTTTTTAAAGAAAGTTGATCCAGTCATTCATCAAACCGAAGAAAAAATGACAAATCACCTTTCTGAAAAAGAGAAGCAGGAGATGCTGATCTTATTAAACAAACTAAACTTAAATTAAAATTGCTATGAAAATGAAAAACACTTTTTTACTGACAGTCACCCTCCTTTTTACTCAAATTGCTATTGCACAACAAAAAAGCATTGATGTAACAACAAGTAATATCACGTGGACTGGAAAAGAAATAACCACCAAAACGCATTATGGACTATTAAAATTTAAAGAAGGCAGTATTGAAATGACTGAGGGTACTGTTAGTGGAGGTCGCTTTGTGGTGGATATGAATAGTTTGGAAAATCAAGACCTGAGTGGCGATTCTAAAGATTATTTAGAAAATCATTTGCGTTCTGATGATTTTTTTGGAATCGACCAGCACCCAACAGCATCTCTGGATATCGCTTCAGCTAAGCTAGAAGAAGGAGGTCAACAAAATATTGAAGGTTATCTTACCATAAAAGGAATTACACATCCTATAAATTTTGATATGGTAATAAACGAGGAGGGTGCCACTGCCAATCTGATTTTTGATCGTTCCAAATACGATGTTAAATTCAGGTCCTCTACCTTTTTTGATGATTTAGGAGATAAATTGATTTATGACGAGATTGAATTATCGGTAAACTTAAAATTTTAATTGGATGAAATTGAACAGACCAAAGTGTGGCTGTGGAAACACACAAAATCCTGATGGGTATTGTGATGGTTCTCATGCCAACAAATAAATAATTATTGTTCGGGGATTTGGGGTAAATAAACAATTTGTACTATATTTGATTTAATGAACCGAATAATAATTTTAAATAACTCTTGGTGGTACGCACTACAACAGTAGTATCGTGTATCACAACCCAATATAAATCTAAGGCTTGTCATCACGACAAGCCTTTTTTAATTAAAAAAAATGAAGCGTTATACCCTTCAAACAGAACATAAAAAAATACTTGCGGACACACTTACCCCTGTTAGTGTTTATCTAAAAATAAGAGATGTATTTCCACACAGTCTGCTCTTAGAAAGTAGTGATTACCACGCTAATAATAATGACTTTTCCTATATCTGTTGCAACCCGATTGCAAGTATTGAATTGAAAAATGGCGTCTTAAGCACCCACTATCCCGATGGGAGCAAAGAGGCCCTAACAATCGATTCTTCTATTGATATACCAGAAAAGATTCACGCCTTTTCTCAAAAATTTGAAACACAAAAATTCCCTTTTAAATTTATCAGTAATGGCATATTCGGTTATATCGCACATGATGCCGTGACTTATTTTGAGCAACTTGATTTAGACCAGCAAAAACCAGGACAAGAGATTCCAGATATTTATTACGCAGTTTATCAGAATATTATTGCCATTAGTTTATTTAATCATGAAGCACACTTATTTTCACACTCTTTAGATGGCAAACATAATTTGGAGCCTCTTGAGCAACTGATCAATGGAAAACAACAGGCCCAATTTCATTTTGAAAAACAAGGAGAAAAGGAATCTAACTTGACAGATGGTGAATTTTTAGATTTTGTAAAAAAAGGGAAAGAACATTGTTTTAGAGGAGATGTATTTCAGTTGGTACTCTCGCGCAGATTTAGTCAGGGCTTCCAAGGAGATGATTTTAATGTATACCGCACACTGCGCTCAATAAATCCGTCGCCCTATCTATTTTATTTTGACTATGGTGCTTTTAAGATTTTTGGCAGTTCTCCAGAGGCACAGCTTGTAGTAAAAGAAGGAAAAGCAGAAATTCATCCCATAGCAGGGACCTTTAAACGAACAGGTAATGACGCGCATGATACGGCTGCAGCCCTAGAACTTTCGAAAGATCCTAAAGAAAATAGCGAACACGTCATGCTTGTTGACCTTGCTCGAAATGATTTAAGTAGAAATGGCTCTCAAGTAATTGTTGAGAAAAATCGTGAAATACAATTTTACTCTCACGTCATTCATTTGGTTTCTAAAGTAAGCTGTGCCATGAAAGTAGGAGCAAAAACTTTCCGTGTGGTTGCCGACACCTTTCCAGCAGGCACTTTGAGTGGCGCCCCCAAGCACAAAGCGCTTCAGCTTATAGACCGCTATGAAACAACGAAAAGAAAATGTTATGGAGGGGCAATTGGATATCTTGATTTTGATGGAAATTTTAACCATGCCATCATTATTCGCTCTTTTTTAAGTCAAAATAACCGCCTTTATTATCAGGCTGGGGCTGGAATTGTAGCAGATTCTGTTCCTGAAAGTGAACTACAAGAAGTCTACAATAAATTAGGGGCTTTAGACAAAGCTTTAAGCCTTGCAGAAAAAATTTAAAAATATGAAACGCGTCTTTAAACTCAGTATCCACCCTCATAAAATAAAGACAATTTAAACGATGAAGAAAGTATTTATTATTGATAATTACGATTCTTTTACTTACAATTTGGTTCATTATTTAGAAGAGTTAAATTGTGAAGTGACAGTCCAAAGAAATGATCAATTTGAATTAGAGGAGCTCGAGCAGTACCCCCTGATACTGCTTTCTCCAGGTCCTGGCATTCCAGAAGAATCCGGATTGCTCAAAGCAGCAATCTCCCGCTATGCTCCTACAAAAAAGATTTTAGGGATTTGTCTTGGCCAGCAGGCTATAGGTGAAGTATTTGGCGGTACGTTAGTGAATTTAGATAAAGTTTATCACGGTATTGCCACTCCAGTAGAGGTGATAAAAAAAGACCTTCTTTTTGAGGGACTCCCTAAAACTTTTGAAGTAGGGAGATACCACTCGTGGGTGGTCGCTACTCCCCTGCCCGATGATTTGGAAGCTACTTCTGTAGATGCTGAAGGACAGCTAATGTCACTAAGACACAAAGTCTTTGATGTTCGCGCTGTACAATACCACCCTGAATCTGTATTGACGCCACTGGGTAAAAAAATATTAGAAAATTGGTTAAACCACTAAATATGAAAGCCATTCTGAATCAGCTTACCAGACATGAAGCCTTGTCTAAACAACAGGCCAGACAAATACTCATTAATATCGCCGAGGGAGCCTATAATAATTCTCAGATTACAGCCTTTTTAACGGTTTATATGATGCGCAGTATTAGCCTTGAAGAACTAGAAGGATTTCGTATGGCTTTATTAGAACTTTGCCGAGCTGTTGACCTTAGTGAATTCGATGCAATCGATTTATGTGGCACAGGAGGTGATGAAAAAAACACCTTTAATATTTCAACTTTAGCCGCTTTTATTACCGCAGGAGCAGGAATACGGGTGACAAAGCATGGGAATTATGGTGTTTCCTCAGGTTGTGGTTCTAGTAATGTATTGGAAGCACTGGGTATTCGTTTTTCTAATGAGTCAGATTTTTTAAAACGTTGCGTAGAACAAGCGGGTATTTGTATTCTACATGCTCCATTATTTCACCCTGCAATGAAAAATGTAGCTCCAATCCGAAGAGAATTGGGGGTCAAAACCTTTTTTAATATGCTAGGCCCTCTTGTAAATCCAGCATTCCCAAAATACCAACTCACGGGGGTATTTAATTTAGAATTGGCCCGGCTGTATTACTATTTATTTCAAAATACAGAAACCCAATTTACAGTACTTCACGATCTAAACGGCTATGATGAAATCTCTCTGACTGGCCCCTCTAAAGCATACACAAATAGGGGAGAATTAATTTTATTTGCTGAAGACTTTGGTATATCGTCCCACACCCCTGAAGCGATTGCAGGAGGTGAAACAGTCGCTTCTTCAGCAGCACTCTTTCTAGATTTACTGCATAATAAAGGGACAGAGGCACAGCTAAATGTAGTTTGTGCCAATGCGGGAATGGCAATATCTACAGTAGAAAAGACTACACCACTTCAAGGATTTGAAAAGGCAAAAGAGGCCCTTTTATCTGGCAGTGCCCTAAAAGCCTTTAAAAAACTACAACAATTAAGTGAGATATGAATATTTTAGATCGAATTATCGCAGATAAAAAAAATGAAGTTGCGCTTCGTAAATCGCTCTTCCCAATCAGCTATTGGGAAGCCTCCCCGCTTTTTGATCGTCCCTTAAATAGGCTGTCCTCACGCTTGCGTTCAAGTCATTCAGGAATAATTGCCGAGCATAAAAGGCGTTCACCTTCCAAACAAACAATCAATACCAAGCTTTCTGTCAGTGAAGTTGTGCAGGGTTATGATAAAGCTGGGGCTTGTGGTTTGTCTATTTTGACTGATCATAAATATTTTGGAGGCTCTTTAGAGGATCTCAATTTAGCCCGAGCCACTACCACCTTACCCCTCTTGCGCAAAGAATTTATTGTAGACGAATATCAACTAATCGAAGCCAAGGCTCAGGGTGCTGACCTTATACTACTAATTGCAGCTGTTTTATCGAGAGAAGAAATACAGACACTTTCTACCGTGGCTCAAAAGCTAGATTTAGAAGTATTACTTGAAATACACAATCAGGAAGAACTTGAAAAATCAATAATGCCTTCACTAGACTTACTAGGGGTCAATAACCGCAATCTTAAAACTTTTGAAGTTTCTCTAGAAACAAGCCGTGCACTAGCCCCTCTAATACCTGATGAGTTTGTTAAAGTTTCTGAAAGTGGGCTCTCAGATATTCAGTCTATAAAAATACTTCAATCAATTGGTTATCAAGGCTTTTTGGTAGGTGAAAATTTTATGAAAACAACACAGCCTGGGTCTGCCGCTCAGGAATTTATTAGCCAGCTAGAAAAATGAAACTCAAAGTATGTGGCATGCGGGAAAAAGAAAATATCAAGGCGCTCCTTGATTTAAAGCCTGCCTATATGGGTCTTATATTTTGGGGTGCCTCTAGTAGGTATGTGAGTGAAACAACGGATCAACTTCCAGAAACCACAAAAAAAACAGGCGTTTTTGTTGATGCAACCTTAGATTATATCCAAACTACCATCAAAGAACACCAACTAGACGCGGTACAGCTTCATGGTAAAGAATCTGCAGTATATTGCAATTTAGTCGGTGAATTCGGCACAGAGGTAATTAAAGCTTTCTCTGTAAGTGACTCATTTGATTTTTCAATACTTTCAAGTTATGAGACTGCTTGTGATTATTTTCTTTTTGATACTAAGGGACCCTTGCCTGGCGGAAATGGAAGCGGTTTTAACTGGGAATTACTAGCAGATTATCCCTCAAAAAAACCCTTCTTTTTGAGTGGGGGGATCGGTCCCGATGACACCGAAAAAATAAAACAGCTTATAAAAACTGAGTTACCCCTTTTTGCTGTGGATGTAAATAGTAAATTTGAACTTTCTCCTGGAAATAAAAATATTGAATTAATCAATGCTTTCAAAAAACAACTCGATGAATTATAATGTAGATGAAAAAGGATATTATGGTGATTTTGGAGGTGCTTATATCCCCGAAATGCTTTACCCCAATGTAGAAGAATTAAGACAAAATTATTTAAGCATAACAGCGGACCCAGCATTTCAAAAAGAATTTGATCACCTTTTAAAAGTTTATGTAGGACGCCCTACACCTTTGTATTTTGCCCAGCGGCTTTCGGAAAAATACAAGACAAAGGTCTACCTTAAAAGAGAAGATCTCTGTCATACAGGAGCGCATAAAGTCAACAATACCATTGGTCAGATTCTATTGGCCAAGCGTTTGGGTAAAAAGCGAATTATCGCTGAGACTGGAGCCGGACAACACGGAGTAGCGACCGCTACAGTATGCGCACTGATGGGTATTGAGTGTATCGTCTATATGGGTGCATTAGACATCAAACGGCAGGCACCTAATGTAGCGCGTATGAAAATGTTAGGCGCTGAAGTACGCCCTGCCCAATCGGGAAGTAAAACTTTAAAAGATGCGACAAACGAAGCCATTCGAGATTGGATCAATAATCCTGAAGCGACCCATTATATTATAGGATCGGTGGTGGGTCCTCACCCCTATCCTGATATGGTAGCCCGTTTTCAATCTGTCATTAGTGAAGAAACAAAAACCCAGCTGCTAGAAGCAGAAGGTCGTGAATATCCAGATCATGTTATTGCATGTGTAGGGGGGGGCAGTAATGCTGCGGGCTTGTATTACCATTATTTAAATGACGAACGTGTCAATATCATTGCTGTTGAGGCTGCAGGCAAAGGAATTGATACCGGGGAAAGTGCTGCTACCTCTGCTTTAGGCAAAGAAGGTATTATACACGGTAGCAAAACGCTCCTAATGCAAACTCCAGACGGGCAAATTACAGAACCTTATTCTATTTCTGCGGGATTAGATTATCCCGGAGTAGGCCCCTTGCACGCCCACCTTTTCCGCTCCAAACGGGCTGAATTTATATCCATCCCAGACGAGGAAGCTATGGATTGGGGCTTGACCCTTTCTCAAATGGAGGGAATAATTCCTGCAATTGAAACGGCACACGCTTTTGCAGCTTTAGATGTGCGTAAATTTAACCCTGATGAAATTCTTGTTTTTAATTGTTCCGGAAGGGGAGATAAAGACTTGAGTACGTATATTGACTATTTCAAATTATAATGAATCGGATTGATCAAAAATTTAAAGGAGATAAAAAACTCCTTTCGATCTATTTTTCTGCGGGCTATCCCAAATTAGAAGATACAGTTCCTATTTTAAAACAACTCCAATCTTCTGGAGTAGATATGGTAGAAATTGGCTTGCCCTTTTCAGATCCTTTAGCAGATGGACCTACCATACAAGAAAGCTCTACCCAGGCACTCAGAAATGGAATGAGTACAAAAAAACTCTTTCAGCAATTAGAAGGCATTCGAAAAGAAATTGAAATTCCTTTAATCATCATGGGGTATTTTAATCCACTCCTTCAATTTGGAGTTGAAAATTTTTGTAAAAAATGTCATGAAATTGGGATAGACGGACTCATTATCCCTGACCTTCCTGTAGAGGTGTATCATGAAAAATACAAAACCCTATTTGATCAGTATGGTCTTTACAATATGTTTTTAATTACCCCACAGACTTCAGAATCGCGAATACGATTTATTGATCAAGTCTCAAATGGATTTATTTATATGGTGAGTAGTGCAAGTGTAACAGGAGCAAAAAATACATTTGGTAAAACGCAAAAATCCTATTTCAAGCGCATACAAAATATGAATTTAAAAACGCGCACAGTAGTAGGTTTTGGTATCAGTAATGCGGAGACTTATTCAGACGCAGCAAATGCCTCTAGAGGTGCAATTATAGGCTCGGCTTTTATAAAATTCTTAGCCACTGAAGGCATCGATCAGATTCCAAAATTTATTTCTTCAATCCGTTAATTGAACTTAGCTTCTATTTACTTAAGAATTATTCACAATCTGTATTCACTATTTTTGACGGATCAAAAAACTAGTATTTAAGGTATTTAAAGCTCAGATTTATAGAAATTTTCAATCGATTCGATACCGTTTTACTTTTTTTGATTGAACTATTAGATTTAAACCCAAAAATATTTCCTTTAAAAGATTAAATTTTCCTTTATCAATTGTCATTGGTACTATTTGGTTATAATATTTTATTGTAGAGGCACCTAAACAAAAAGTGAATGAATGATTGCTGCTGTAAGTAAGGTCTATAAGAAAGCTCCAAGTAAAAAATAGTTTTTGCATAACACTCATTTTTAAATAGAATGCTACATTTAATAAAAAATATCTTTGAAAAAAACTTTCTTTTACCTGCTTTTTTTCTTCACCTATTTAGGGCTTACAGCACAGCAGTCCGCTATTAAAATTCCCATAATTATTGATACAGATTCGGCCAATGAGATAGATGATTTATTTGCTCTAGTTCGTGTACTTGGAGAACCCCGTTTCCAACTTTTGGGTATTAGTTCAGCACAGTTTCATCAGTCACCTTATGCTACTACGGATACAGCTTTAGAAAGCCATAAGCTGAATCAAGAACTACTAGAATTGATACCCCAATTTAATATTCGACTTGTAAGAGGAAGTGCCCAGCCCTTAAAAAATATTAAGTTCCCTCAACAATCCGAGGCCAGTGATTTTATAATCCAACAAGCCAAAAAACTTCCCAAAGAACAAAAACTTCATCTCATCATTTTGGGCTCTTGCACCAATATTGCATCTGCTTTAATTCAAGCCCCAGAGATTGTAAATAAACTTCAGGTCTATTATATAGGGTTTTGGCACGACCCCATACAAAATACTTACAACAAAAAAGAATTTAATACCAATAACGATCCCAAAGCAACAAATTTTCTTTTAGATTTTAAAGGTTTAGATTTTCGGATTATGTCAGCGACTACATGTCAAAATCTTGTTTTTGAAAAAGACCAAACTTTCAAAAACTTAGGTGAAAATCCACTGGGACTCTATCTTAAAAATCGTTGGTTAAGCTATAAGCGGTGGTGGACCGATAAAGATCCCGAAAAAAGAAAATGGATCATGTGGGATGTTTCAATTATTGAAGCATTAGCCCACCCAGAATGGACAGAAAAAAAATTTTTCTTAACACCTAAAGAAAATCTTCCCCGTAAGGTTCAAATCTATACTTTTATAGATACGTTAAAAATGAAAAATGATTTTTGGCAACACTATAACCGACTGCTACCATAAATAAAAATCTATGTTTCTCTTTGATCAAAACACCCCTTTAAATGAGATTAATAGATATTTAAGTGATAAAATTTCTTTTCTTGAAAGAAAGGAGCTCATTAATCAGATTGAAATTGCCGGGGAGGGAAATATGAATGTTGTTTTAAGATTGAAAACACAAAAACGTTCATTCATACTGAAGCAATCTCGACCCTATGTACAAAAATATCCAAGTCTTGCCGCACCGATAGAACGTATAGCAGTCGAGCATCAGTTCTATACTCAGATGCTAAATAATTCATTTTTCCCTAAAGTACTTTATTATAGTACAGATGACCATTTAATGCTTTTAGAAGATCTAGGACAATGTGAAAGCCTTATAAGCCTTTATAAAGAAGCCTCAATTTCTGAATCCCTCTTTAAAACTCTTCTTATTGCATTGGACAAGATTCACTCCTGTAACATCTCAAAAGATTATCCAAAAAACAGAGGGCTACGTAATCTTAACCATCAACACCTTTTTATTTTACCTTTCAAAAACGATAATAATTTTTCTTTAGATACTATCCAGAAAGGTCTTGATGAACTTGCAACCCCCTATAAAAAAAATAAAGGATTAAAAAAACAAATAGAAAGGCTCGGGGAACACTATCTTAAACAAGGAAATACCATGCTCCATGGAGATTATTATCCAGGAAGCTGGATGATGAATCGTAATCAACTTTATATTATTGATCCAGAATTTAGCTTTGTAGGTTTTAAAGAGTTCGACCTAGGAGTAATGGCTGGCCATTTATTACTTGCAACAGCTAATACAAATTACCTAGAACGCATTTGTAAAGAATATCCTACTTCTATAAATGAGGATTGGGTCTATTCTATATGTGGTATAGAAATTTTAAGACGCCTTATTGGTTTAGCTCAACTACCAATTAATCGTAGCTTAGAAGAGAAACAAAGACTTCTTTCAATGGCACAAAACTTTATCCTAGGTTAGAGAACGATTGCTACCGCGAAACAGAACAATCCCCTGCATATTTGATTACTGAGTTATATTATGATAGTCTTCGCTTTTATATTGACTGAACACTTACTTTTAAAACTTCTAAACTCCTGAAAACCATTTCAATAGAAAATCCCATAATTGAATATCATGATCATAAATTTCATCTATGAATTTTCAAATCAAGAGATCCTCTTTGAAATGCGATTAGAAACACTAAAAGATCATAGAGATTAAGACAATTTGAGAATTGATATTAACGATTAAAATTTAACTTTATAAGGTGAAACCTTCAAAACAGTAATGGGTAATTTAGTTCTGGTATTTGCAAAAACCCCAGTATTGGGAACCGTAAAAACACGTCTAGCAAAAAAAATAGGGGTGGAAAAAACCCTTTGGGTCTATAAACAATTATTAAAAAAAACAGAGTCAGTACTCCAAAATACTGAAGTAGATAGCATAGTCTTTTACTCAGGGAAATCAGTAAAGGATTTTGGAATCCATTTTATGAAGTTTAAAAAACTAAAACAACGGGGTGAAGATTTGGGACAGCGCATGTTGTCAGCATTTCAATGGGGTTTTGAAAAGGGGTATAATAATATTATTATCATTGGATCAGACCTCTGGGAACTAGATACAAATACAATTGATGGGGCCTTTGATTATTTAAAAACTCACGATGTTGTCATTGGCCCAGCTACAGACGGGGGTTATTACCTTTTAGGAATGACAAAATTAATACCTGAAGTTTTTAAAAATAAAAAATGGGGGAGCTCTAGCATAGCAGCTGAAACACTCTGTGATTTAAGGGCTTATAAAATCATTATAACAAATAAAAAAACAGATCTGGATACTTACAGGGATTTAGAAGTTCAACAGGACTTATTTGAGGAATATAAAAGGGTATTTGACATCTAAAAAATTTTAACTGTTTTAATAATCTTTTTAGAGAATGTATCCTTGGCCTTCAAAAAAGATTAGTATCAGCAAGAGATCTCCAGATTAGGCTAAGGTTTTGACTATATGTTTTTATAGCTTTGGGTAATTAATTAAAATGCACAATTATGAATTGGAAATAATCTCAGTTCATAGAAATAATTTGATCTCATAGATGAAAACTAAACTATTTTTTATCGTTCTTTTAATGTGTTTATCACTTCAAGCACAAAAAAATAAACATACACGATGGAATGAAATGCTCGGAAAATATGTAGATACCCTAGGAAATGTAGATTATAAATCCTGGAGCAAAGACACAGCTAATCTCGAAGCTTATATTGAAACCTTAAAACGATTCCCTCCTCTGCGTACAGCAAGTAGATCAGCACAGATTGCCTACTGGATAAACGCCTATAATGCGCTTACGATTCAACTTATTCTTCAAAATTACCCGCTTAAAAGCATCAGGGACCTTAAAAATCCTTGGGAAAGAAAATTATTTGAATTAGAAGGAAAAAATTACAGTTTAGGAGATATCGAACACCAAGTACTGAGAAAAATGAAAGAACCTCGAATTCATTTTGCGATCAATTGTGCCTCAGCATCCTGTCCAAAACTATTAAATGAAGCCTACCAAGAAAAAAAACTAGAACTTCAATTAAGTCAAGCCACCCGTGACTTTATCAATGACTCTTCAAAAAATAAACTAAGTTCAAAAAGGGTACAACTCTCTCGTATTTTTCTTTGGTTCGGCAATGATTTTGGGAGTAAGCAGGAGCGACTGAATTTTATCATGCAGTACAGCGACCACAATTTAAAATCACCTGAAATAGACTACCTTCCCTATAATTGGTCTCTTAATAAGCAATAGTATTATAAAATTTATACCTCATCTATTATCCAATAGTACATTCCAAAAATAAAAATCCAAAGAATTGCACAAGAAATGATAAAAATCAGCGCATAGAGTATTATTGAAAACCAGTCATAACCAGAGCGAAATTCTTTTAGAATTCTAAATAAAATTAGAATACATACTGCAATAAATAGTACGGAGAGTAGGTATATCATAATAAAATAGGGGTTAAGATGAGTAGGGGTTAATAAATAAAGGTTTTAAAATTTCTTCAAGACTAGAATAAAAGATGTTTATAAATACGAGTGAAGTATACGATTTAGGGCTAATTAATTCCTCTTTAAGATACAAATAATATTTTTGAATCAAAAGCAGTACTTTAGTGCTATGGGTCTAGATGAGCAAAAAAAAGTTGTAATCATAGGAAATGGAATTTCAGGAATTACGACTGCGCGTCACCTAAGAAAAAAGACTTCCTATTCCATAGTTGTAATTTCAGAAGAAACTCCCTATTTTTTTTCTCGTACTGCACTCATGTATGTCTATATGGGACATCTAAAATTTGAACACACAAAACCCTATGAAGACAATTTTTGGAAAAAAAATAAGATTGATTTAATTCAGCAACGTGTAGATCAGGTAAACCTAAAAGAGAGAGCACTCTTATTGGAGGACCAAACCGCCCTAAGCTATGACTACTTAATAGTTGCCACAGGATCGGTACCAAAGCGCCTGCATTGTCCAGGGGAAGACTTAAATGCAGTCCAGTGCTTTTACCATAAAAAAGATTTATCCCTTTTAGAGTCTTGGACCCCTTCTATAAATACTGCAGTAGTGGTAGGTGGCGGACTCATAGGAATAGAGTTGGCAGAAATGCTTTACAGTAGAGGGAAAAAAGTTCATTTTTTAATTCGGGAATCCAGTTTTTGGAATCAAGTTTTAGCAACAGAAGAATCTGAGATTATCAATCAACACCTCAAGGACAGGGGGATCATACTTCACTTTTCAACTGAATTAAAGGCAATTAATGGAGATGAGGAGGAACGTGTTTGTGGAATACAAACTTCACAGGATACGGAAATAAAATGTGAATGGGTGGGATTAGCAATAGGAGTAACCCCTAATATTCAATTTCTAAAAAACAGTGGATTGGCAATAAATAAAGGAATACAAGTAAACTCCTATTTAGAAACCGCTATACCCGGTGTCTATGCTGTGGGTGATTGTGCTGAGCTTCTTGAGCCACCAGCTGGAAGAAGTACAGTGGAATCTCTTTGGTATACAGGAAGAATGATGGGGGAAACAGTTGCCCAAACCCTTGCCGGCAAAAACACTGTTTACGACCCTGGACCCTGGTTTAATTCAGCAAAATTTTTTGACATCGAATACCAAACTTATGGCAGTGTTGCCGCCAATCCAGATCCTGAAAAAGAAGTGCACTTTTTCTGGAGAAAAGCCAATAAAAATTGTAGCATCCGGCTGAGCTATCACCCTAAAAATTCAACTTTTCAGGGAATTGTGAGTCTTGGATTACGGCTTAGACATGAATTATTTGACCAATGGCTCAAAAAAAAGTGGCCTGTAGTAGAAGTAGTAAAAAATTTGAAATACGCATTTTTTGATCCGGAATTTAGTCCAAATTATGCGGATGACATCGAACAGTCATGGAATTACAATATCAAAAGGCATGAATCGATTAATTAAGCAAAGTAGCACCTTAATAGGCCTTATTGGGTTCGCTATTCTTTTATTCCCCTTTATGAGTCCCTCTGGAAACAAAACTGTTTTATTGTGCTCTAGTTTTTTATTGATGACACTAGGTGGATTAATTTATTTCCAGCAGCTCTATGGAAAAAGCCTTCCTGGTATAAAAAATAATGAGGTTTGGTTTAATGCCCTAACAACTAAAGGGGTCTCTGGGTGGATACTGGGAATGGCATTGACTGCTTTCTATATCACGATCTATTGGTTTCCCGCCTATTTAGGTTATAATCCTAACGGATCGAGTACTGGAGTGGTCGCCTTATTTGATCCTTTAAGCTATTTATTAAATGGGCAAGCCGCTACGCAGTGGTTTCTTTACGGAACACTGTACACTTTTGCGGTACTGCTCTTTGGCATCAAGTTTATTTGGAAATATTGGGGTAATCGCTATCAATTATTTAGGACACTTTCTGTTGTTTTTTTCCAGTTGTGTTTTGCGTTTCTTATTCCGGAACTGCTGACAAAACTCAATCCCGAAACCCCTTATTTCGCAAAAGATTTAAAAAATATGTGGCCCCTCAACTATTATTTTTTTGAGGAATGGCATCTGACGAACCTAATCAGCGGGGCAGATTTGGGCTATTTCTTTTTAATTTTTGGACTGATATTATTTTTTATTGGCTCCCCGATACTGACTTATTTTTTTGGGAAACGATGGTATTGTTCGTGGGTATGTGGTTGTGGAGGCTTAGCTGAAACAGCTGGTGACCCCTTTCGCCAGTTGTCCAGTAAAAAATTAAGTATGTGGAAATTAGAACGCTGGATGATTCATGCCGTTTTGGTTTTTATAAGCATTACTACGATTGCTTCTATTTGGTCTTTTTTGAGTCAAAACCCTGAAAGCAGTTTGAGTAGAGAAACCTTCCTCTACAGTATTGTCAGTCTTCTCTCTGTACTTTTTATTGTACTCTTGGTCTGGAAAAAAAATAGATTAGAAAAAGACGCGCGGTATGCGTTAATCAGTATAGGAACAGTGATTTTAATATCACTTTGTATACAGGGCTTTTCAGGACAAGACCAAATTCTTTTTCTCAATAGTTATACCTACCAAAAATGGTATGGTTTTGGAATAGGAGCTGCTTTTTCTGGCGTTTTAGGAGTAGGGTTTTATCCCTTTTTAGGAAGTAGGGTGTGGTGTCGATTTGGTTGCCCTATGGCTGCAATTCTAGGACTCCAACAGCGCCTATTTTCTCGTTTTAGAATCACCACCAATGGGGGTCAATGCATCTCCTGTGGAAATTGCTCTGCCTATTGCGAAATGGGTATAGATGTCAGAGCTTATGCCCAGCGGGGAGAAAATATTGTTCGCTCTTCCTGTGTGGGCTGTGGAATTTGCTCAGCCGTCTGTCCGAGGGGGGTTTTAAAATTAGAAAATAGCCAGTTAGAAAATCGTATTTCGAAAAAAGATTTTCCTTTGGGAATTAATAGGGAGGCTTCCTCATAAAATAACTCAAATCAGTTTAAGTATCTTTATCCCTATATGCATTCGATAGTCGTTCTGATTCCTGCTTTCAATGAAGAAAAGGCAATAGGTAAAGTCCTTCAAGCCCTTTCAAAAAATAGTATCGAAGCTGTAGTAATTGATAATGGCTCTACTGATCAAACTGCTGAAGTAGCTCGAGTCAATGGTGCCACTGTTCTATATGAACCCAAAAAAGGATATGGTTATGCCTGCTTAAAAGGAATGGCTTATATAAAAACCAAAGCGTCAAAACCTTCAATTGTCGTCTTTTTAGATGGTGATTTTTCAGACTATCCCGAAGAACTCAATAAACTTATCGCTCCTATAGAAAATGGGACTGCAGTCTTTACACTTGGAGCAAGAGTAAAAGCGCTAAGAGAACCGGGAGCTCTTATGCCCCAGCAACTTTTCGGTAATCAACTGGCTTGTTTTCTAATGCGTGTATTGTATCGAAGTAGGTTTACAGATCTGGGCCCTTTTCGGGCGATCGATTGGGAAGTCCTGCAAAGCCTTGAAATGCAAGACAAAACTTATGGATGGACGGTAGAAATGCAGCTTAAAGTATTAAAACGCAAACTGCCCTATGTAGAAATTCCGGTAAAATATCGAAACCGAATTGGGACCTCAAAAGTCTCTGGGACTGTAAAAGGATCACTTCTCGCAGGCTATAAGATTTTAGGGTGGATTGGCAGTTTTTATTTTTCACGATGGCGCTAAATAATTCTCTTTACCTGTTTTTTAGCTATGCAGTCCTTATTCTTTATGGATTGAGTTTGATTCTAATTCTTATTTACAGTCTGACTCAACTCAATATGCTTCGTTATTTTTTAAAATACCAACAGTCAAAACCAAAAAAAGCGCCTATACCAACCCCAACGCATTGGCCATCTGTTACCATTCAACTACCACTTTATAATGAACTTTATGTCGTCGAGCGGCTGCTAGCAAGTATAACTGCATTGGATTATCCTCAAGATAAACTTCAAATTCAAGTATTAGATGACTCCACAGATGAATCATTAGCGCTTACACGATCATTAGTGCAGCAATACCAAAAAAAGGGTTTCCCAATTGAACACCTCCACCGGACTCATCGAGAAGGATACAAAGCGGGTGCCCTCAAAGAGGGTCTCAAAACAGCCAGTGGAGAATTTATTGCCATTTTTGATGCAGACTTTTTACCTAATTCTAATTGGCTTCGGCAAACAGTACCTACTTTTCAAAACCCAGACGTGGGGGTTGTTCAGACCCGATGGGGGCATCTTAATAAAACGCATTCTGTTTGGACTTCAGTTCAAGCATTTGCTTTAGACGCCCACTTTCTTTTAGAACAAATTGGCAGAAACCAACAAAAACATTTTATCAATTTTAATGGCACCGCTGGTATTTGGAGAAAGTCCTGTATACTCGATGCGGGAAATTGGCAAGGAGATACCCTAACAGAAGACCTCGACTTGAGCTACAGAGCACAATTAAAACAATGGAAGTTTGTCTACCGTGAAGATATCGTGACCCCTGCTGAATTGCCGATTACGCTCAGCGCAATACGATCTCAGCAATTTAGATGGAATAAGGGAGGGGCGGAAAATTTTCAGAAAATGATTAAAAAAGTGATTCGCTCAAAAGAACTCTCTCTGGGCACCAAATTTAATGCAGTAATTCATCTGCTAAACAGCACTCTTTTTCTAAGCGTTTTTCTGGTATCCTTTTTAAGTGTACCTCTTTTATATATCAAATCCGCATTTCCTGTTTTTGATTCTTTATTTACTTGGAGTAGCCTCTTTATTCTAAGTACTTTAATTTTTTTTACTTGCTATTGGTTTGTACATCGAACTATTTATGGTTCGGGTGTCGCTTCATTCCTCAACTACTCCTGGCGTTTTATACAATTTTACTGCCTCGTGATTGGCTTTTCTGTTCATAATTCAGTGGCTGTTTTAGAAGGTCATTGGGGTAAAAAAAGTCCCTTTGTACGCACACCTAAATTCAATAGTAATGACGGTAAAAAAGTAACAGTTAAAAATAAATACATCCCAAAAAAAATCTCTGCTTTTACCCTATTAGAGTTTGTATTTTCATTTTATTTTCTTTTTGGTCTTTACAGTGCGCTTATTATGAGTGAAAAAAGTGACTTCTGGATATTACCCTTTCATCTAATCCTTTTTATTGGATTCATTAGTATTAGTATCTTTAGCATGAAACAAAGGCTATAGTTGTGCGTGCTTTACTCAGATCCCTACTCCCCTTTTTTATACTTTGTGGGTTTTTTTTTCTTTCAGAGCAAATAGAACGAACTGACACCCTTCCCTTGCTCATTTGCTACAGCTGTCTTTTTTTAATGGTCGGATACTGGATCAGAAACTTCAATGGGTTACTATCTCTTTTTGTGCTTGGGATTTTGGCCCGCGCTTTATTTATTTTTCACTTGCCTGAATTATCCCAAGACTTTTATCGATTTCTTTGGGATGGGCAGCTCCAGCAATTGGGAATCAATCCTTATTTAAAAACACCTAAAGCACTCGTGAATTTAGTAGGCTTTCCTGATAAGAACCTTTTATTTGAAAAAATGGGACAATTGAGCAATGGAAACTATTCCAATTATCCCCCCGCAAGCCAACTCTTATTCAAAATTGCCGCACTTGCCCATCAAACAAACCCATTCCAAGGCGTGTTGGTAATACGCCTGTTCTATTTGATTGGTGAGCTTATTGTTTTCTTTGCGGGCATTTCATTTTTAAAAAAATTAAACTTAGCACCTAATCTTATGGGGTGGTATTTTTTAAATCCACTGGTGATTATTGAAGGGATTGGAAACCTTCACGCTGAAGCCTTTATGCTTTGCTTTACATTACTTGCTCTCTCTCAGCTACATGCAAAAAAGAGTATTTTAGGAGGACTTTTTTTTGGATGTGCTGTTGCCATTAAACTGCTGCCCCTCTTGATTGTTCCTCTTTTTTATCGGTATTTGGGAGGAAAGCAGTTTCTGGTTTTTTGTGGATCGCTTTTGCTTATTTCCGCTGCTTTTTGGATCCCTTTTTGGGAGGGGAAGATGTTTTTTAATTATAAAGAAACCATTGCCCTGTGGTTTACCACTTTTGAGTTTAATGGGAGTTTCTATAATTTAATTCGCGGTATCGGTTATCAAATTAAGGGTTACAATATTATACGCCAATTGGGTCAAATCACCCCCTTTATTGTGGGGCTACTCGTTTTAATCTTTACGTTTCTTAGACCCAACTATACGCTTAAATCCCTCATAAAAAACATCCTTTTTTTATTGAGTATTTACTTTTTTATCGCAACTACTGTTCATCCTTGGTACATCATCAATCTTATTTTTTGGGGCATCATAAGTGGTTATGCATTCCCACTCGTTTGGAGTCTTACCGTTTTTTGGAGCTATAGTGCTTATGGTCTATCTGGCTTTGAAGAAAATCTACTACTTCTGTTTGCTGAATATCTAATCGTTTATGGAGTTCTTCTCTGGGAATTGATAAAAGGCCCCCTAGGGGAACATCTTCAAAAACCCCACTTCTTTAGCACTCAACTTTCTCCAAGTTCCACGGGGTAAGTCTTTTTTGGTAAGTCCACCAAAAGTAACCCGGTCCATTTGTACTACTTTTAATCCTACGCTGCTAAAAAGTTTAACTAAAGTTGCTGGAGACAAAGAATAAACTTCAATTCCGATCTCATTTTTAGGAATTCCCTCTAAAAAACTCAGCGTTGCTATTTTAGCCGTTTTATTAAATACCTGCTGTCCCTCTTTGAGTTTATTGATCTGTACTTGCGTAACTTTTTGGTTCAATACGACTTGATATACCATTGGAATTGCATTCGAATGATTGAGTTTTTTTCTCAGTTCAGTATCATTTGTCATCAGTAAAAGTCCGGTCATGGGTCTTCCCATATCTCCTATGGGAGGAATTTTTTCTTTGGCAGCAGTACGGATTAACTCTTGAACAGATTTTTTGATTACTCCTCCTTGGGTAGTTGCTACAAAACCTTTGGGCTTATTGAGAAGAAGATAGACAAAAGGGGCTTTTTGTATTCGAGCACCATCGTATTTGACTTCATCCGCTAGACTAATCCGATAGCCCATTTCAGTCACTACTTTACCATTGACCTGAACCAGTCCCATTTTTATATTTTCATCCGCCTCTCTACGAGAGCAAATCCCTGCATTCGACAAGAATTTATTAAGACGTACATTTGTTTCTTTCTGAGAATTGGGTGGGGTAGAATTTTTTTTTGGCTGGTACTTTTTTGGTTTCATTAAAAGGTTTTCCTAACGATAAATCAAGGCAATACTCAATACGCCTATCAGTATCCATAATTTTATAAAATTGTGCACCCAAAGGTACGCCTTTTCTGATTGCGCCCTCCACAGATATATTAAAACAAAACTGAGAAAGGGAAAACTAGCACCAAAGAAATATTGGATTTCCCCTAAGGGTTGTAGGATCAGATAAAAAGCTGGGATCAAAGTGCAAAGTACAGCCGCTGTGATAAAGATTTTCGTAGTCTGATGACTGAATACTACTGGTAATGTATTGTAACGCTGAACCCAATCGCCCCTAAAGTTTTCTAAATCTTTGACAATATCCCGTGCCAGAATTAAGAAATATAAATAAGCTGCATAATAGAAAATAACAGTGTCAAAATTTTTAAAATACAGTGTAATCGCCCAAAAGGGAAGAATCATTAAAAAAGCGGAAAAGATATTGCTCAACCAAAAGTAGCGTTTAATTGTACTACTATAAAGCCAAATAATCAGCATATAGGTAAAGAAAAACAAAACCACTCGAAGTGAAACAGTACTCGATATGAGCAAGGCAATAATATTGAGAATAAAATAAAGAACAAGCTGTAATTGCTGTGAAACCAAATGCTCCAGTATATATTTTTTAGGCCTATTGATTTGGTCTTTGGCAGCATCATAAAAATTATTAATGATATAGCCCGCAGCAGTTATTAGTGCTGAGGAAGAGACAATTGCAAAAAACTTGAAATCTAGAAGCAAATCTAAGCCGCTGTATTGAGGAACTAAGATATAGCGTGCCGTGAGGTATTGTGCAAGAATTAGAATACTAATATTATAGCCACGGACTAAGCTAAATACACTCAAAATTTTGAGAATATAGCGTCGTAGTGTGTCTGAAGAGGACATACCGGAATTTAGAAGTGATAGACCACTTCCAAAGGATATTGCTTGAGGGCTTTCTTTGCTTTTTCAAAATCTTGGGCAAACCCCAAAATAAATCCGCCCCCGCCAGAACCACATAATTTGAGGTAATAATCATTAGTTTCAATACCCTGTTGCCATAGCTGATGAAATCGCTCTGGTATCATGGGTTGGAAATTTTGAAGCACCAAAGCAGAAAGTGATTTTATATTTTGAAAAAGAGAAGTGATATTGCCTTTGAGAAAATCTTCTACACAGGCGTCTGATCGTTTTATAAAATGCTCACGCATCATTGTACTAAAGGCCTCCTTTTTCATATTTTCCATAAACATAGAAACCATGGGTGCTGTTTCTCCGGTTATACCGCTGTCTAATAAAAATACAGCCCCTTTTCCTTTTGAGTGTTGGGAAGGAATACCTGTAGTTTCAATATTTTCCTTTGAATTAATCAGGATTGGCAAACTCAAATAACTGTTCAAAGGATCTAAGCCTGAAGATTTTCCATGAAAAAAGGATTCCATAAGACTAAAAACCTTTTTGAGGTAGCCTAACTTTTCCTTGGTCAGATTTTCTAAAACGGTAATCTTACAACAAGCATATTGATCGTAAATGGCCGCAACTAAAGCGCCACTGCTTCCTACTCCATATCCTTGAGGAATACTGCTGTCAAAATACATATTTTGGGCTAAGTCACTATTAAACTTCTCCCAATCAAATTGGATCAACTTAGGGTCAAGCGTTTTAAGATAGTCAGAGAATTCAACTAATTTTTGATGAGATTTTGGGTCAAAGGCATCTCCTTTGGCTGGAATTTTTAATGCGCCTCGATAAAAATTATAGGGTATAGAAAGTCCTTTTGAATCTTTTATGATTCCATACTCTCCAAATAATAGAATTTTAGCAAAAAATAAAGGTCCTTTCATTTTTCTTTCTCTTTTCTTTTTTTTTGGGTAAGAACATTCCTGCTCTCAGTTCAAAGTTACACTTTTTTGGCCCCCCTGCCAACTTGGTCTATGAGGTAATCTCCTTGGTTACAATAATTTTTTAGTTCACTCTCAACAAGTTCGAGTACAGCCTTTTTATCTGCTAAAGGATAAAGCAGATGTATATTTGCTCCTGCATCTAGCGTAAAGCAAAGTGGAATCCGTGTCTCTTTTCTAAAATTCCATACTTTTTCAATTACGGCTAACGTATTTGGCTTCATTAAGAGGTAATAAGGCTTTGAAGTCATCATCATAGCATGTAATGAAAGTGCTTCACTTTCAACAATTTGCATAAAGCCTGCTAAGTCTCCAGATTTCAGTATAGGCATTAATTCTTTTAAGTGATTTTCTGCCTGTTTGAATCGTTGAGCCGCATAGGGGTGTTTATGCATCAGCTGATGACCCGCTGAGCTTGAAACAGGCTTACTACCTTTTTCCACTAAAAGTATGGTGTCTTGATAGGTTGTAAAAACGGGATTAATGTCCTCTTTGAGGGGAATTGCATAATAATCACTGCTTTTTTGCAAATATTCCGTTTTACCCCAAAGCATTAAAGGTCCCTCTATACTCCTAGCTGCACTTCCAGAGCCCAAACGTGCGAGGAAGGAAGCTTTCTCACTACAGGCAGTTTCTGAAAGGGAAGGCGTGAGTTTACGTTCCATCTCCATTAACCCTACACTTAGCGCAGCCATTGATGAAGCAGACGAAGCGATACCACTGGAATGAGGAAAAGAGTTTTGGCTTTTTATTAATAAATGATAGCTTTCTATCCAAGGAATATAAGCTCGTATTTTATTAAAATAAGCCTCTAATTTAGGATTAAACTCAGGCTTTAATACACCTTCAAAATAAAATTCAAAGCTAAAAGAGGTGCTTTTTTGGGGTGTAAAAGTCAATGCGCTTCGGGTAATACTTGAATCCAGTGTAAAACTTAAAGATGGATTTTTGGGTAGCTGGTGAGCAGATTTGCCCCAATATTTGATTAAGGCAATATTGCTTGGCGCCTCACATACTGTGGTGAAGGGAGTAGGTACCGCCTCCGCTGAGGAAATAAAACGAGAATCATCCATCGGTTGTAAAGATACAGCTTCATCTATAATCTAAGTAGCTGCTTTGTTTGGAAATTGAATATTTCTATTAGCTTTACATTAATGAAGCAAACAAAAGGATCCTATTTTATTGCCATCTTCTTGGGTATATCACTCTCGTTAGGGGTTGGCTTTATTTCAAGCCTAGTAACTAGGCAAGCCATTCCGGTATGGTATGAAGGGCTGGAAAAGCCTTTTTTTTCTCCACCCAACTGGATTTTTGCACCTGTTTGGACTTTATTATACTGTTTAATGGGATGGGCGGTAGGCTCGGTTTGGCATTATGGCAGAAGACACCGGTGGGGTAAAACTGCTCTCTATCATTTTGGTGCTCAGCTAATTTTTAATGGACTCTGGTCACTCGTTTTTTTTGGATTACGAAGCCCCCTTTTGGGCTTATTAGTTATACTCACACTTTGGATTTTAATCCAAAGAACTATTTTTTGGTTTGGCTTAGTAGATAAAAAAGCAGCCTATCTTTTATACCCTTATTTGGCTTGGGTCAGCTTTGCTACAATTTTAAATGGAGCTGTCTTGTATTTGAACTAATTGTCTTGCCTTCTAGGAACTCGTTCAGGAAAGTCAGTAATGATTCCATCAATACCCAAATCTATTAGAGAAGCAATGTCTTCAGGTTTATTTACAGTCCAAGCAAAGATTTGAAGACCAGCCGATTTAATTTTAGATATATTATTTGGGTTTAAAGAGCTAAAATCAGGATTTATGGCCTTGGCCTGAAGTGCTTTCGCTACAGGTATTGCATCCAAAGGATCATCCTCAGTCAATATTGCCAATGGCACATCCTGATTGTGTTCATAAAAAAGCTTTAGCTCTTCCCAGTTGAAGCTTGATACCAAAATCTTATCAGCTGTCCAAACTCCTTTTTGAAAATATTGCTGCAGCAGCTCAATAGTTGGAAGGGCTGTTTCTGAGCCCTTTAATTCAATATTTAAAAATACTTTACCGTCTATCAAATCCAAGACTTCTGCTAATGTTGGAATTGTAAAGCCGTTTAAGACGTCGATTTTACGAATTGAGTCTAAATCCAACTGTTCAATATAGCCTGTGGCATTGGTCAAGTGATCCAATATTTGATCGTGAAAAACGACAAGTTCACCGCTGGCACAACGAAAAATATCAATTTCTACACCGTCTACCCCAAGCTTTAAAGCTTTATCAATTGAGGGGAGTGTGTTTTCAGCCAAATGACCTTTAGCTCCTCGGTGACCGATCACTAAAGGATTTGTTTTTGGAGTACAAGAGTTGAGAAGTATACCCATAAGAAAGAAGTGAATTAGGTTTTTCATTGTTGCCTTAGTTATCTTTTATTAATATCCAAAATTCCCAGGGCTTCATATCATATTGATAGGGGGGCGCCAATCGTTTTGATTTAAAGTCTTGAAACCGCTTAAAAACACCTTCATAGTTCATAGTAAACTGGGCATAATCTTTACTCAAATTAGCGATTACCACTAATGTATCTCCTTTATTTGTTCGCTCAAAAGCGAATACTTGCTGCTCTTTTGTAGTTGTCAATCTTTTAAAAGAGCCCCCTTCCAGTCCACTTTCTAGCGCAGGGTGGTTATTTTTAAGAGCACCCAACTGTTTTAAAAGCTTCATTGTGGCACCTTCTGTCTTAGGAAAGCTATCTTTCTCAAAAAATCGTAGTCTTTTATTTAAATCATACTCTTGACCTGAATAAATAAGGGGCATGCCCGGTACTGTAAAATTCATGGCCATAAACGCCTGCGCAGCATTGCCATAACTTTCTTCTACAGTCCCATTCCATGAATTTTCATCATGGTTTGTCACAAAGTGAACTACCGTATTCTCTTTACCATAGTTAGTTAAGACGCCTTGGATGTGACGGGCGTAGTCATTTGCATTTTTTGTTCCTTGGGCCACTTCTTTTGATAAGTGATGTCCAGGCCAGTCATAGGAAGCATCAAATTTACTTACCAGATTTAACCCCCCAGGATGATAGATGTCAGTCTCTGCTAAAAGAAAAACGGGTTTTATGGCTTTTAGCGCTTCGAAGGTCTTGTCGTAAAACACTTGCGGAACTGCATAAGCCTGATCAATTCGGTAACCGTCTATATGGGTCTCTTTAACCCAATAAACCATGGCTTGTCTTAGTGCCTCGCGCATCTCCATGTTGTCGTAATTTAAATCTGCGACATCTGTCCAACCGAATGATTTACCTGTACGAAAATCAATGGGATCAATAATTTCTCCCTTTCTGTTTTTAAGGTAATAATCACTGTGTTCTTTGATCCAAACATGGTCCCAACCTGTGTGGCCAGGCACCCAATCTAGAATGACATACATCCCCAACTCGTGCGCTTTATTTACAAGTGCTTTGAAGTCTTCGAGGGTTCCAAATTCTGGATTAACTTTTGTATAATCTGAAACAGCATAATAGCTCCCTAAAGGCCCTTTGCTTTTGGTCGTTGAAATAGGATTTATCGGCATTAACCAGATAATTTTAACACCCATTTTTTTGAGTACTTGTAAATCTTCAGCAAAAGCATTAAAGCTCCCTTCATTTGAATACTGACGAATATTGGCTTCATATAAAACCGCCTTTGAGGCAATTTCTTCACTAATGGGTGGCTGTATTACCTCTTTTTTAATTTGAGGTTCAGGTTGTCGTGCTTCTTGATTTTGACAGGACCACACTAGGAGTCCAATGCCTATTATTTGTATTAATTTCATAAGCTCAATTCTAATATTAAAACAGTTTCAGCAGGTATATCAAGAGTAGAAGTTAAAGAATACGAATTTTGAGAACTCACCTCTATCGCTTGAGTATAATTTGCAATCCCTTCTTTAAAGCGTTCAAGATTTAAATTTTGGGGACTTTTATTATTATTTACCACAACCATAACCCGCTCTTGCTCTGTATATCTAAAGTACACATAAACATCGTTTTGAGGAATATAATGCAGTGTTTTTCCAAAGTGAACTGCTGTATTTGTTTTTCTCCATTGGAGTAATTTTTTTGTAAACTCAAAATAAAGCGTTTGTCGAGGGGTTCTTTCACTTTTTAGAAACGCATTTTGTTGGTCATCAGGCCACCCACCTGGAAAATCACGCCTGATGTCTCCATCACCGAGTTCTTTTTTGCCTGTCATCCCGATTTCTGATCCGTAATAAATCTGAGGTATTCCTCTTAATGTTAATAATACGCTGAGTAGCTGCTTATAATTTTCTATGCGAGGATAAAAGTTATTAATTCGGTTGGTGTCGTGATTCTCAGCAAAAATGACCACATTATGGGGGTTTGGATATAAAAAGTCATTCTGCATATTTTTATAAAGTCTCGTAGTTCCATGTTCCCAGTAGGAGTTGTGCTCATTAAAGACTTTCACGAGTGCGTCATTCAAGGTAAAATCCATCACACTGGGCAATTTAGAATCGTAGCCCTGTAGGGCGGCAATTGGACTTTTTTCTTGCCAATAAGAAAGATGAATTGTGCTGTGCATCCACCCTTCTCCCACTATATTGAAATGGGGATATTCTTCCCGTATGGCACTGACCCATACTGTCATGGGTTCAGGGTCATTATAGGGATAGGTATCTACTCGAAAACCGTCTATTTGTGCAAATTCTATCCACCATACTGCATTTTGTATTAAATACGTTAATAAAAGTGGATTATCCTGGTTCAAGTCTGCCATAGAGGGAACAAACCAACCTTCTTTAAGCTCTTTTCGGTCTTGTTCAGCAGCATAGGGATCTGAATGTATTTCTTTTCTATGGTTTGTATTGGTATACTCGGCAAACTGATGTATCCAATCTGATTCAGGAAGGTCTTTAATCATCCAATGTTCGACACCCCAATGGTTAGTTACATAGTCCATTATCAGCTTCATTCCTCTATTGTGCAAACCGTTAGCGAGATCCCTATATTGTTGGTTGGTTCCAAATCGAGGATCAATTCTATAAAGATCACTTTGCGCATAGGTATGATAAGACACTTTGCTGTCATTGTCTTCACATAAGGGGGTAGACCACAAGGCTGTCACTCCGAGGTCTTCCAGATAATCTAAATGGTCGATAATTCCCTGGAGGTCTCCTCCGTGTCTGCCATCTTTATGGGATCTATTGGGTTGTTCTGTAACGGTCAGGTGAGTATCATTACTCAAATCGCCATTAGCAAAACGATCCGGCATAAGCAAATAGATTACATCAGAGGCGTTAAAACTCTCAATATCTGGTCGCTGTTCGCGGACTTTAATTTCATATTCAAATTTAGATTGAACATTATCTTCTTTGCGTAATTGGATTTCTAACTTTCCAGCCTTGACTTTGGCTATATCCAAATCAATAAAAAGATAATTTGGGTTTTCTACTTTTTGAATAGTAATTGAGTCTAATGCGGGAATTTCAACTTGATAATCTGCTATTTGTTGGCCATAAAGCATCAGTTGCAGTTGTGTATTTTCCATTCCTTTCCACCAAAAAGGAGGCTCAATGCGTTCGATTTGCCCATAAATACTAAGTGAAAAGGAGGTGAAAATAATAAGAACTAGAATTCTCATGACTCTGGCATTAAGGGCTTTCCATTACAATAAATAACCAGTTCAGGTTTGTCATGAATGACACTCACTTTATTTTGTGATACAATAACTTGAATCGGAATTCCTCTAAAATTTAATTTAAAAGAAAAACCTTTCCATGCTGGGGGTAATTTAGGATTAATATGTAATGTATTATTTTCAACACGAAGTCCGCCAAATCCTTCAACTATACTCATCCAAGTACCCGCCATACTCGTAATATGCAGTCCCTCCTCTACCTCTTTATTATAATCATCCAGATCCAAACGTGCAGTTTGTAAATAAAAAGCATAGGCCATTTGAATTTTATCGAGTCGCGCTGCAAGAATCGCGTGTATACAGGGAGATAAGGAAGATTCGTGTACAGTAAAAGGCTCATAAAAATCAAAATGTCGGGCTAAGTTGTCCTGATCAAAATCTGACCCAAAAAAATAAAATCCTTGTAAAACATCTGCTTGTTTAATATAAGGTGATCTTAAAATTCGATCCCAAGACCAGTGTTGGTTCAAAGGCCGCTCTTTGGGGTCTATAGTAGCTACTGTATCTAGCGTTTTATCTAAAAATCCATCTTGCTGCAGAAAAAGCTCTTTTTTAGGGTGCATGGGGAAATACATTGCCGCGGCTATTTTTCTCCATTGAGCAGCTTCCTCATTTTTCCAGTTTAGTTTTTTAGATAAAGTCCTCCATTTTTCAGGATGCTTTTGAGCCATTTCTGATTGAACTTCAGCTGTGTAATTTAAACACCATTGGGCCATATAATTGGTATACCAATTGTTATTGACATTATTTTCATATTCATTAGGGCCCGTTACACCAAGAATTACATAGGCCTTTTGATGTGTAGAATAGTTGACCCTTTGCGCCCAAAAGCGAGCAATCCCAATTAAAACCTCAATCCCCATTTCAGGAATATAGGATGTATCTCCAGTGAAACGCTCGTAATTAAAAATAGCGAAGGCGATAGCCCCATTTCGGTGTATTTCTTCAAAAGTAATTTCCCATTCATTATGGCACTCTTCTCCATTCATAGTGACCATAGGATAAAGCGCTGCACCCTGAGTAAATCCTAGCTTTTGGGCATTTTCTATGGCTTTGTCCAGTTGGTCATAGCGATACTTGAGTAAATTACGTCCTACTTCGGCCCCTTTGGTGGCCATATAAAAAGGGAGACAATAGGCCTCTGTATCCCAATAGGTACTACCCCCGTATTTTTCACCTGTAAACCCTTTTGGACCAATATTTAGTCGAGGATCTTTTCCGTTATAGGTTTGATTCAATTGAAAAATATTAAATCGAATCGCCTGCTGTGCAGCAGCATCCCCCTGTATCTCTATATCTGAGGTATTCCAAATTGCTGCCCATGCTTCGCGCTGTTCTTCGAGTAAAATATCGATTCCCTTACGGAGTGCCTCCTTTACAACTGCTTGTGCTATTGAAAAAAATTCAGAACCTGGCTGATTTATTCCATTTATATAGCCTCCAAATTTGAGAAGTACACACTGTTCTCCTTCCTCTAAAGTCTGAGAAAATTTTTGACTCAAACGCCACTCTTTGGTAGCTGTTTCTTCAGGCTTTACATGCTTTCCTTTTGGATCTACCAGCTGGGTATGGGCATAGGTAGCTACCTCAAATTCAGATTTGTAAGTCTGAGATTCAAGAAGCATAATATCGTCTTGATGAAGTGCCTCCCTATGAGCCCAGAAAGGATCATCCCAATTCGTATCTTCATTTGTAATGCTTCCTTCAATATAGGAGTCGAAGTCTATATTACATTTTCCTTCTAGTGCTTTTATTTCATAGTGTATCACGCCCAAGGCACCTTCTCTCATGGATAAAAACCGTTGGACTGTTACTCCAATTTTAGTGGCAGTATCGATCCTGACCTCAAATGAACGTTTGTAAACGCCAGACTTAAGATTCAACTCTCTCCTAAAATGGGAAATTTCTTCACATTGATTGAGGTCCAGCACATGTCCATTGATGTGTACCCCAATCCCGATCCAATTAGGTGCATTTAACACCTTTGCAAAATATTCTGGATATCCATTTTTCCACCAGCCTACTCTCGTTTTATCTGGATAATACACCCCACCAATATAGCTTCCTTGAAAACTGGATCCAGTATAGTGCTCTTCAAAGTTTGCACGCTGTCCCATGTGGCCATTTCCCAAACTAAAGATACTTTCTGAAGATTTCACTCGATCGGGAGCAAACCCTTCTTCTATAATTTTCCAGGGGTCTATTTTTAGATAACTTGAGTTGTGCATGGTAATAAATAATTAAAATAAAATTGGAAGCAGTTCTAAATTTAATACATTAAAATTAGGATAGCAATAATCCGTATCTGTAAATAAAGAAGGTTCACCTAAAGCTACGGCTGTCATTCCTCCTGCCTTTGCCGCTATTATACCTGCTTGCGAATCTTCAAAAACAACACAGTCCGCTGGAGTTAAACCCAGGGCTTGGGCGCCCTTTAAAAATACCTCGGGATGTGGCTTACTATGTTCTACCGAATTTCCATCTATTAAGGCTTCAAAATAATGCGTAATCTGAAGCCTTTCAAAGATGATTAATGCATTTTTACTCGCAGAACCAAGACCCATTTTTATATTTCGCTCTTTTAAAAATTCTAGAGCCTCTTTCACACCAGGTAATAAATCTGCAGGAGTAATTTGCTTTACAGCATTCAGATAATCTTCATTTTTTTGCTCTAATAGCTGTTTAAATAAAGGCGCTTCAATTGTTTTCCCTGCTAGGGAAAGGATTTTTTTTAAAGAGTCTATACGGCTTACCCCTTTGAGTTGTTCGTTGTCCTTTCGTTTTAAATCATAGTCTAATTTTGAAGCAATTTTCTTCCATGCTAAAAAATGATAGTGGGCTGTATCAACCAAAACTCCGTCTAGATCAAATAATGCACCTTGATGTTTGTGATTGGCATTCATTAATTAGGCTTCTGGTGCGAGAGAAACTTGTAAGCCCTCTAATTCTGGGGTAATCAGAATTTGGCAACTCAATCTACTGTTTTGTTTTACATAAAAGGCTTCTGAAAGCATGGCTTCTTCTTCATCTGAAGGTATAGGGAGTGGATGGTCACTCTCTATATAGCATTGACAGGAGGCACATAAAGCCATCCCGCCACAAGTACCCTCTACGGGTAATTCATGGGCTTTAAAAACTTCCATCAGATTCATTTGCATGTCAGTAGGGGCTGTAATTTTGTGTTGATTTCCCTCTCTATCCGACAATAAAACTAGAATATCTGTACTCATTTATTCTATGGTCTTAATCGTTGATTTTGCCGCTTTTTTTTCGGAGCCATCAAAACCACTTATGCCACTTACTGTTGTATACTTAAGTACATTTCGCTTTTCTGGATAAATCCGTTTAAAGGCACTCTGACACATTAGTGTAGCCTCATGAAAACCGCAAAGAATCAATTTTAATTTACCTGGATAGGTGTTGACATCGCCAATGGCATAAATCCCAGGTATATTTGTTTGGTAATCCAGTGTATTATCGACTTTAATGGCATTTTTTTCAATTTCTAAGCCCCAATTGGCGATGGGTCCCAGTTTTGGAGTCAAACCAAAGAGTGGAACAAAATCAGTACAACTCCAATTTTTATGCGCTCCAGCATGGTTAAGGCTGATACTTTCGAGTCGATTTTTTCCATGAAGTGCTGTAACTTCTGCTGGAGTAATCAAATTGATACGACCCTTATTTTTTAATTCTTGTACTTGCGCCACAGAGTCTAAGGCCCCTCTAAATTCTGTCCTTCGATGTACTAAAGTAACTGAGCGCGCAATACGTTCTAGATAAATCGTCCAGTCTAAAGCAGAGTCCCCTCCCCCCGCTATTACTATCTCTTTATCGGTATAGTCTTCTGGATTTTTTATCATATAACTCACACCTTTGCCCTCATAGTACTCCAACCCTTCCAAAGGAGGCTTGCGGGGTTCAAAAGTGCCCAACCCACCTGCAATGACCACTACAGGAGCTTGGTGTTGAGTACCCTGGTCTGTAGTAACAATAAATTGTTCTGCTTCTGTTTTTTCTATAGAAACTGCACTTTCTCCAAGTGTGTATCCCGGCTGAAAAGGTGCAATTTGTGCTTCGAGTTTTTTGATTAAATCTCCCGCCAAAATTTCAGGGTAGGCCGGAATATCATAGATCGGCTTTTTCGGATAAATCTCAGCACATTGCCCTCCAATCATAGGCAGCGAATCTATCAGATGACATTTTAATTTCAGTAAGCCTGCCTCAAATACAGTAAAGAGTCCCGTAGGGCCTGCTCCAATAATGAGAAGATCTGTTTTAATCATTTGTGCTTGGATCAATACTTTCTACAGATTCTATATGAGGAAGGTATTTTTTTATCGTCATCTCTACACCCGATTTTAGCGTCATTTGATTGACGCTACACCCTACACAAGCACCGTGGAGTTGAACTTTAACGTGTTTTTCATCTTTTAAAGAAACAAAAGAGATGTCCCCACCATCCGAGTTTAGGAAAGGGCGTATTTCATCTAATGCTTGATGAATTTTTGCTATTATTTCTTCTTGATTTTGACTCATGATTTTACCGCTTCACATCCTACTAGATTCGTTATCTCTACCGCTTTTGTAGGAGGTAGGTTTGTATTTCTCAATAATGTTTCGGATACTAATTTTTTAGTTATTTCATTAAAATGTGGCGTCAATGCACTCCCTTCTTGTAATGCTGCTGGTCTTCCCACATCTCCAGCTTCTCTAATACTCTGCACCAGGGGTAAGGCCCCCAAAAAGGGCACTTCTTTATCTTTTGCCAAATATTCAGCTCCTTTTTTACCAAAAATATAGTATTTATTATTTGGTAATTCTTCAGGTGTAAAATAACTCATATTTTCCACAATCCCCAAGACAGGTACACTTATACTTTCTTGTTGAAACATAGCAATTCCCTTTCGTGCATCAGCTAGAGCAATATTTTGAGGGGTACTCACTACTACCGCCCCCGTGAGAGGAAGTGCCTGCACAATACTCAGGTGTATGTCGCCAGTTCCTGGAGGCAGGTCAATCAGCAGAAAATCTAACTCCCCCCAGGCAGCATCAAAAATCATTTGATTTAATGCTTTTGAAGCCATAGGGCCTCTCCAAATTACTGCTTGTTCGGGTTGGGTAAAAAACCCTATTGAAAGTACTTTAACACCATAGTTTTCTATAGGTTCCATTTTAGACTTACCCGCTACTTGAACTGAAAGCGGCCTGGCTCCCTCCATATCAAACATGGTGGGAATAGAGGGTCCGTAAATATCAGCATCCAGTAAGCCCACTTTACAACCCATTTGCGCTAAGGTAACTGCGAGATTTGCAGTCACTGTAGATTTTCCTACTCCCCCTTTACCAGAAGAAATTGCGATAATATTTTCAATCCCTGGAATAGGCTTCCCTTTAATGGGCTGCTCTTTTTGAGGAGCGGCAATAACTTTTGTATTTATTTTGATTTTGGCCTTTTCATAAACCTCTTGATGCAAAGTCTTTAAAATGGTGACTTCTAATTTTTTTCTGGCTTGTAAACTCGGGTTTTGTAGCTGTAAATCGATGTCTATTTGATCTCCAAAAATTAAAATATTAGAGACGACACCATCATCTACTATATTGCCTCCCGCTCCTGGGAGACTTATGGTTTTTAGTGCTTCTAAAACCGCTTCTTTCGAGATTTTCATGACCCTTCCTAGTAAGAACGCAAATATACAGCGTAGGATTCAATAACAAAAGCCCTCGTCTTCTAAAAGTCCCTAAGCGCCTTTACAGGATCCCAAAAATAAGTCTCAAAATCTTGGATCTGATCATCCACTACGGGTATTCCTTCATTTTCTAATAGCTGCTGCATAATCTTTCCTCCCCCAAAATGATGTTTCCCTGTGAGTAAGCCTTTTCTATTTACTACTCGATGCGCGGGTACTTCTACTTGGCTATGAGCGGCATTCATCGCCCAGCCAACCATACGTGAACTTTGAGGAGAACCCAAATAGCTAGCGATTGCACCATAGGAAGTAACCCTCCCTTCTGGAATTTGACGTACTACTTCGTAAACTTTTAAGAAAAAGGATGAAGAATTCATGGTTAAAGCTTAAATTTCATATACGTAATTTCTTTGCCGGCTTCCAAAAATTGTTTTTCATAAAATGTTTGAATCGCCGTAGCTTCTATTGGCGCTGTACTGTTATTATAAATATCATGATGTGCGTAGAGGATTTCGCCTAACTGCGCCACTGTCCCTAGGGTGTATCCAAATAAAAATTCACTGTCTGTTTTCAAATGGAGTACGCCCTCTGGATTGAGCAAAACCTTGTATTTAGCTAAAAAGTCAGGATGCGTAAGGCGGTGCTTTGCTCTTTTGTATTTTAATTGAGGGTCCGGAAAAGTAATCCAGATTTCGTTTACCTCATTCGGTGCAAAACAATGTGTTATTAACTCGATTTGAGTACGTAAAAACCCCACATTACTAAGTCCCTCTTCCAAAGCTGTTTTGGCACCCCTCCAAAATCGGGCGCCTTTAATGTCTATCCCGATATAGTTAATCTCGGGGTTTTGCTTTGCTAAATGCACCGAATATTCACCTTTACCACAGCCAAGCTCTAAGATTAAAGGATTCTCATTTTTAAAAAAATCAGACCGCCACTTTCCTTTTAGTGAAAAATCAGAAGCAGTCAAAAGTGCCCTTTCAGGCTGAACTACATTACTGAAAGTTTTATTTTCTCTAAAACGTTTTAATTTGTTTTTACTACCCAAAGCTTATTTTTTGATAAAAATAAAAATTTAAAAACGGGAGCTTGCCTAATTTTGGTCTAATGTGAGGGAAAAAGAAAATTCTGATCCTACTTTGGCCTCACTCTCTACAAAGATTTTTTCTTCATGCGCCTCAATGATGTGTTTTACAATAGCAAGACCTAAGCCAGAGCCGCCTTGGTTCCGATTTCTGGTTTTATCCACCCGGTAAAAGCGTTCAAAAAGCCTCGGTAGGTGCTCTTCGTCTATGCCTTCTCCATTGTCTGCAATGCGAATGAGGATTTTATTTTCTTTTAAAAACTGGATACTAACTTCTGTTACCCCTCGTATCACTCCATATTTTAATGAATTGACAATCAGGTTTGTCAGTACTTGCTGAATTCGCTCCTCATCAGCATAGACCTTGATGGGTGCCGGGTATTCCTTATCGAATCTTAGGGCAATTTGTTTTTCTGACGCCTGAATTTCGAGTAATTCAAATACATTTTCTATCGTTGCCACAATATTAAAAGATTGCTGATCTAGCCGGGCAATACCCGATTCAAATTTGGTTATCAAATCCAAATCTTTGACAATATAATTGAGCCGATCTATCCCTTTAGAAGCCTGCTTTAAATACTTTTTTCTCATCTTTTTATCTGTTACACCATCTAAAAGTGTTAACACATACCCCTGAACGGTGAATAAAGGCGTTTTGAGTTCATGCGCCAAATTCCCTATAAATTCCCTCCTGTAATCTTGCTCTTTTTTAAGGAGTTCGATTTCCAAATTCTGATCGGAATTAAGTTTTTGAAGACTCGATGTAAGCAAATCAATATCCTCAGCCTGACCTACAGAAGAAGTATAGGAAGTAGTAGGAATCAAACTCTTGTATAATGCGCGAACACGAGAAACTAAAAAACGCTCAAAGCTAAGTGACAAGAGCAAATAAGTAAGTAAAAAAATGGCGAAAAATTCAATTATAAAAAGAAGCGCATAAGCGCTTAGGGGAAGTTCTATAAAAAAATAAAAAATCCCAATTTCAAGAATAATCACTGCGGCAGTCACCAGCAGGGCAGAGATCAAACTTGCCTTTTTAAACTTTAAATAACCCACAATATTTATCGTTCAGGTTGGATAAATTTATAACCCACCCCTTTAACTGTTTTAAAATACCTATCGCCAATTTTTTCTCTCAGCTTTCTAATATGTACATCTATGGTACGGTCTCCAACCACTACATCACTTCCCCAAATTTTTTCCATAATCTTCTCTCGCTTGAAGACTTTTCCTGGTTTTGAAGCCAGAAGGTAGAGCAATTCAAATTCTTTTCTCGGCATGGAAAGTTCGCTCTCATTCAGAGTGACTTTATATTCTTCTTGATCGATGAGAAGATTATCAAACTCCAATAGTTCCTTTACTGTTTCTTTTTTCTTTAATCTACGGAGTAAGCCTTTTACTTTAGAGAGTAGTACCTTCGGTTTTATGGGCTTTGTCACATAATCATCGGCACCTGCATCAAAAGCAGCAACATAGGAATAATCTTCTCCGCGTGCCGTCAAAAACATAATTATGGTATCTTGAAATTGCTCTTCTTGCCTTAGTCTTTCGCAAGTTTCTATTCCGTCCAGCTCAGGCATCATAACATCGAGTATAATAAGGTGGGGAAGGGTTTTTTTTGCCTGCTTAAGGGCCTCCAGTCCATTAGAGGCTGTAGTTACTTGATAGCCTACTTTTTCTAAATTAAAACTGATAATTTCGAGTATATCAGGTTCATCATCAACCAAAAGAATTTTAATTTCTTCTTTCTTCATTTTATTAAATGATTAAATTTAAGACAATAATAAAGTTCTTTATGTTACCAAAGTATTAATATTTATAATAAATACTTAAATTTAGTGAGAATTTAGTCCCAATGAAAAGCGTCCTCTTTATTCTCTATTCGGTTATTTTACTCTCACTCCCAACACGCCCTGAAAGCGACACGCTGATTTCTTCTCCACACCTTAGTGTATACCTGCAAGAACCTCTTCAATTTTCCATTTATCCCAATCCTGTAAAAGAGGGACGTATTTTTATAAAAAGTGCGAGCAATTCGGAAATGCACCTCAGTATTTATAATATATTAGGAGAAAAGAAATTGGAACTACGCACAAAAAATAAAAGTATTTTTCTGGGCACATTGGGTTCTGGCATTTATATATTAAAACTCGAGCAAGACCATAAAACAGGTCTAAAACGACTTGTAATTCCCTAATATTAAGCCGTAATTTTAACTAATTTTGCCCCATGAGGGACGCATTTAAGCAATTTGATCAGATTACAAATTCCGAAGCATTTGCTGCCCAAGCGCTTGCGCTTTTCACCTATCAATATGAAAATAATACGGTTTACCGTTCTTATTGTGATTTGATCAATACAAATCCTGTTGAGGTCAAAACAATTCAAGAGATTCCATTTCTACCCATACAGTTTTTTAAGACACATAAAATCTATAGCCCTGACCCTCCTCCAGTAAATTATTTTGAATCTAGTGGTACTTCGGGGCAAATTCGATCCAAACACTATATAGGAGACTTGCAAATCTATCATCAGAGTTTTGAAAAGGGATTTGAGTTATTTTACGGACCCATCGAAGACTATGCTTTAGTTGCTTTGCTCCCCTCTTATTTAGAAAGGGACAATGCTTCTTTAGTCTACATGGCAAATGCGTTAATTAAAAAAACAAAGCATCCTCTAAGCGGTTTTTATCTCAACGAATGGGAACAGCTTAAATACACATTAGATCTATTAGAGCAAAAAGAGCAAAAAACGATTTTACTGGGGGTTACTTTTGCTTTACTTGAGGTTGCAGAAAAATACGACTGGAAGCTGAATCATACGCTGATAATGGAAACAGGAGGAATGAAAGGAATGCAAAAAGAATGGGTCAAGTCAGCACTTCATAAATACCTAGGTGAGCACTTCGGAGTGAGTGCTATTCATGCTGAATATGGAATGACTGAATTACTGAGTCAGGCTTATTCTAAAGGAAATGGGCTTTTTTACTGCCCTCCATGGATGAAAGTTCTAACTCGGGCAACTGAAGACCCTTTTGAGCTTATTGAATATGGAAAAACAGGGGGTGTCAATATTATTGATCTAGCAAATATTGATTCCTGTGCCTTTATCGCAACAGAAGACTTAGGCATTCTTTATCCAGATGGTGGCTTTGAAATACAGGGTCGATTTGATCAGGCTGAAGTAAGAGGATGCAATTTAATGGTTGTTTAATTCTCTATTTTTAAGAGGTAATAATTTTTTTTACCCCGTTGTAAGAGAATATACCGATCCGCAATTAAGTCTTTATGAGTCAATAGATAAGTCTCAGAAATTTTAGTTTTATTAACTGAAATGGCGTTTTCTTTTACTGCTCTTCGTGCCTCTCCATTGGATTTCAAAAACCCTGTTTCAGTGGCAAGTACGGCAACTAGATCCATCCCTTCTTTTAATTGGGCGCTACTGATAGTGGCTTGGGGAACTCCATTAAATAATTCTAAAAAAGTAAGCTCATCTAATTTTTGAAGGGTTTCTCTGGTTGCTTTACCAAAAAGAATCTGAGAAGCTTCTATCGCTTTATCAACTTCTTCTTTTCCGTGCACTAAACCAGTAACCTCCTCGGCGATCGCTTTTTGAAGGATTCTTAAATGCGGAGCTTCATTGTGCGCTTTTATTTTTTTATTGATCTCGTCTTCACTTAAAAATGTAAAAATCTTTATATAGGAAACCGCATCCTCATCAGAAGTATTCAGCCAAAACTGATAAAACTTATAAACCGAAGTTTTTGTCTTATCCAGCCAAATATTACCCTCTTCAGTTTTGCCAAACTTCGAACCGTCCGCTTTCTTTATCAGGGGACAGGTTATGGCAAAAGCTTTTCCCCCTTCTTTTCTTCGAATTAATTCAGTCCCTGTAGTAATATTACCCCATTGGTCGCTTCCTCCCAGCTGAAGTTTACAATCCATGCTTTTATAGAGGTGTAGGAAATCATACCCCTGGAGTAACTGATAGGTGAATTCTGTAAAAGACATGCCTACCTTCGCCTCAGAACTCAAGCGCTTTTTAACAGATTCTTTCGCCATCATATAATTTACCGTGATGTGTTTTCCAATATCTCTTGAAAATTCTATCAAACTGTAGGTTTTCATCCAATCGTAATTATTGACAAGACGAGCAGCATTGGGTTGTTCGGAATTGAAATCTAAAAACTGTTCAAACTGCTTTTGTATTCCCAGGCAATTTTTTTCTAAAGTAGGCTGATTTAATAAATTCCGCTCATCCGATTTACCTGAAGGATCCCCGATCATTCCTGTAGCACCACCCATAAGAACAATGGGGGTGTGTCCCGCTTTTTGGAAATGCATCAAGATAATGATCTGCACCAAACTTCCGATATGGAGTGAGTCTGCCGTTGGGTCAAATCCGATATAACCATTAGTAGATTCCGCTAACAGATGAGATTCTGTATCGGGCATAATATCGTGGAGTAAGCCCCTCCAACGCAGTTCTTGAACAAAATTAGTTGGCATTTATTTTTTGAGTAAAGATAGATTTCTCTGAGGGAAACCAAAAATCAAATTTAAAAAAGTGTACTTTCGTTTTATGATCTTGGTTACGGGAGGTACGGGAATGGTAGGCGCTCATCTTTTACTAGCCTGTATAAAAAATAATTTCCCAGTACGGGCGCTTTACCGCTCGGCATCCCGCCTGCAAGAGGTAGCTGATTTTTTTTCTCATAATTTTCCCGATCAACCCACTTATTTTGAACAAATCCAATGGCACCAGACCGATTTAAATGATATTGTCAATCTTGAAAAAGCATTTGAAAATATTGATCAAATTTATCATTGCGCGGCCAAAGTCTCTTTTGCTTCCTATCACAGCAAGAAATTAATAAAAACAAATAGAGAAGGAACAGCAAACCTCGTGAATTTAGCCGTAAAGTATAAGGTAAAGAAAATGGCCTATGTGAGTTCTATAGCTGCACTGGGGGTAGAACCTACTGTAAAAAAAGTTAATGAAGACTTCTCATGGAATCCTAGTCTGTTACATACGCCCTATGCCTACTCAAAATACGGTGCAGAGCTTGAAGTGTGGCGTGGATCACAAGAAGGCTTAGAGGTAGTAATTGTAAATCCAGGGATTATACTAGGGAGTTATTTTTGGAATAGAAGTAGTGGAACACTCATAAAAAGAGTGGCAAAAGGAATGAATTTTTACCCCCTTGGAAATGCGGGTGTTGTTGCTTTAGAGGATGTCGTTCACTGTTTGATTAAGTTGATGAATTCTCCTATAAAAAATGAGCGCTTTATTTTGGTTTCTAAAAATATTCCCTATCAAAATTTAATCCAAAAAATTGCACTTCAGTTAGGGGTTGGCCCAACTAAAATCCCTTTGACTAAAAGCCTCCTCTATACCCTCTTTATTTTGGATAAAGTAGCATATGCACTGGGGCTTAAAAAAAGTTTTTTGAATCAAGCTACGGTGGAAAGCTTGTGCAGTAAGCAAACCTATGACGGTTCAAAAATAGAAGAGAAACTTGACTTTAAATACAAGTCTATCGATGCTGTTTTAGCAGCCATTGGGAAGGCCTATAAAGCCTCTCACTGATACTCTTGTTTTTTATCCAATTCCCCTAAACTGTCCTTTACCCTTTGCATTTTCTTCATTATAGTAGCATACATGCGATAGTAGATCCTGGGGAATTTAGCATAGTAAGCATCGCTATCTGCTAACTGTAAGCTGTCTATTCCGTATTTTTTATAAAGGTAAGGCGTACCATATACCGCCTCAAAATCTGGATTTTTTGGGTTAAATGTGTTCATGGCATCAAGTATTAATAAATCATAAAGTATTTGCTCCATGCGCTCTTCTTCAATCAAGTTTTCAGGCTTTTCGACAACCCCTGTATCACTACAGGAGCTCGTCAACAAGACTATGATTGTTAATCCAAAAAAATAAAAGTACTTCTTCATTATCGATCAAATGTTAACGCCATAGCCGCAGAATTAGGGTGTACCTTTCCATTTAAATAAACCCATTGACCATTAAGAAGTGTTTGTTCCACACACCCCTTAAAAGTTGTTCCCTCAAAAGGAGACCAACCACAATGGTAAAGCAAGTCTTCTTTTACTACTTCAAATTCTTTTTCTATATCGAGTACGACCAAATCGGCGAAATAGCCTTCACGTAGAAAACCTCGGTCTTTAATATCAAAAAGAAGGGCTGGATTATGACATGCCTTTTGCACGATTTTCTCTAAGCGGATTTTTCCTTGGTGATACGCGCTGAGCAATGCGGGTAATGCATGCTGAACAAGGGGTCCTCCAGAGGGCGCCTTGGTATATATTTGATTTTTTTCTTCAAGCGTATGAGGAGCATGATCTGTCGCGAGTACATCCAATAAATCAGAATTTAAGCCTTCCCACAAGGCCTCGCGGTCTTCTTGGGTTTTAATGGCCGGATTCCACTTTATATGGGTTCCTTTTTCTTGATAGTCAGCATCACTAAACCACAAATGGTGTATGCATACTTCAGCAGTAATTTGCTTTTCCTCAAGGGGAAGATTATTTTCAAAAAGTGCTAGCTCTTTGGCTGTAGAAATATGAAAAACATGAAGTCTTGCTCCTGTTTCTTTGGCTAATGCTATTGCCTGAGAGGAAGAGAGATAACAAGCTTCTTCATTTCTAATTTTGGGGTGTTCACTTATTGGAATTTGATTGCCGTATTGGGCGATGGCCGCTTTTAAATTTGTTTTTATGGTTTCCTCATCTTCGCAATGAACGGCTATTACAAGTGGTGTACTGCTAAAAATAGATTTCAAGACTTCTGGATTATCGACCAACATATTTCCTGTAGAGGAGCCTAAAAAAAGTTTTAATGCGGGAACACGCTGGATATCCAGTGCTCTTATTTCCTCTAAATTATCATTGGTCCCACCAAACATAAAAGCATAATTTGCAAAAGCGGTTTTTGAGGCTCTTTCATTTTTGGCTTCCCATTCCGCTCTGGTTGTTGTCTGTGGTGCTGTATTGGGCATCTCAAGAAAGGAAGTTATGCCCCCTGCTAAGGCTGCTTTTGATTCTGTTTCTATACAGGCTTTATGGGTCAATCCTGGCTCCCTAAAGTGAACCTGATCATCAATAAGTCCTGGGATAATAAATTTTCCTTTGGCATCAAAAATCGGGGTATCCGCGTCACAATTGATACTTGCTGCTATTTTTTTTATGCGCTTACCTTCGATGAGGAGGTCTGCTTGAAAAATTTGATTTTCATTAATCAGCGTACCGTTCTTAATAAGTTTTTGTGATTGACTCATCGAAATGTTTTTTTAAAGAGTCGTAAAAATAAAACACCATAAAGTGCTTCCCAAATTATACTCCCATTCATTTTTGATTTTCCTTTTACTCGGTTGGTAAAGACAATAGGATGCTCAATTAATTTAAATTTTTTTAACCAAGCCTTGTATTTTAATTCTATCTGAAAGGCATAGCCTACAAATTTAATTTGATCAATCTCAATCGCTTTTAACACTTCACTACGATAACCCACAAAACCCGCTGTTGCATCTTTTATAGGCATTCCTGTAATCAATCGGACATAAAGTGAAGCAAAATAGGATAATAAAATTCGACTCAGTGGCCAATTCACTACATTAACACCCTTGATATACCTCGACCCAACTACAAGATCCGCTTCTTTCTCCAGTAAGGCTAACATGGGCTGAATTTCTTTGGGATTGTGAGAAAAATCAGCGTCCATTTCAAAAATATAAGCATAATTTCTCCTTAATGCCCACTGAAATCCATGAACATAAGCAGAACCAAGTCCTGTTCGATTAGAACGGGATTCTAAGAATAAACGCTTGGGAAAGCGTTCCATAAGCGAGAGGACTTTTTGTCCAGTACCGTCTGGAGATTCATCATCGACAACCAAAATAGCTACTGCTACTGGAGTAGAAAATACCGCTTCGATAATGGACTCGATATTTTCAATTTCGTTATAAGTCGGAATGATAATGAGTGTTTTTTCCATAGAATCAATCGTAAAAGTAGCAAATGTCTTTACAATTTATTGTGTTGATCCCTATAATAATTTTTTAGAAAACCCTTAATTTTAGCCTATGGAAGACTGGATCTATAAAGCTGATCTCAGAGCAGATTGGATGAGCCTCATTTTTTTTATTAATAGTGTTATCATCCTCTTGATGTATCGATTGGCTTCTAACCGATTTATAGGGTTACTCAATCTTTTTTACATGCATCACTATTTTGGAAAGTTTAGCCATGAAAAAGAATTAAACTACAGAAGCTATTTTAATATACTCAGCTTTTTATTGATTACTTCTTCGCTAGCGATGGCCTATTTTTCACTTTCACATTACTTCCCCTATACACTAAACTACAGCTTTGAATTTGTATTTCTTTTTATGGGTCTTTTGGTTATTTTATCCTTACGGTTTTATTTATTCCAATTTATTGCAAAACAATTGGGCTTTTTAAACCCTTTAGAGCCACTTATTTATAAAAATTTCTCTTATGCCACCCAGCTGGCAATTTATTTAACAGCACTCTTATTTTTCAAAAACTACAGTATTCTTCCAGCGTTGTTGTTTGAGGGTATTATTTTTCTTCTCTTCACTCTTTGGCTTATCCAGCAATTTAGAATAATTTTTCCCTTTTTTAGGGCACACTTAAGGGATGGAATTTATATTATTCTTTATCTTTGCGCATTCAAAATAGCTCCTTGGATTTGGATCTATTTTATGAGCATTGAAACACAATTGTAATTGGACCGACTATGAAAGTGAAAACTATACTAGTTTCTCAGCCCGAACCTTCTTCAGATAAATCTCCCTACAGCAGACTGAAAGAAAAACATAAGTTAACTGTTAATTTTAGGCCTTTTATTCATGTAGAAGGCGTTTCGGGAAAAGAGGTTCGACAACAAAAAATTGATTTCAATAATTTTCAAAATATCATACTAACCAGTCGAAATGCAGTAGATCACTTTTTTAGACTCTGTAAAGAAATGCGCTTTACTGTACCTGACACTACTAAATATTTCTGTCAATCTGAAGCGGTAGCCTACTATCTTCAAAAGTATGTTGTATACAGAAAAAGAAAAATTTATGTAGGTACACGTAGCATTAAAGACTTGGAAAGTACATTTAAAAAATTCGGTAAAGAAAGCTACTTATTTCCAACTTCTGATCTTTTAAAACCTGAAGTTCCTGAATTTCTCGATCAGCTGAAAATCAATTGGAAAAGGGCCATTTTATACCGCACTGTCGTAAGTGATTTATCTGATTTGAGAGATGTTTATTACGATATTCTCGTATTTTTTAGCCCTTCAGGAATCGAATCTTTATTTAAAAACTTTCCTGATTTTAAACAAAATAATACCCGAATTGCGGTCTATGGCAATTCCACAACCCAAGCTGCAGAGCAGGCGGGACTTAAGATTAATATCATGGCACCCACCCCTAAAACCCCTTCGATGACGATGGCTATCGAAAAGTATGTGGAGACAGTTAATAAATAGCTTTTAATTTTTGGTTGTGTAAAAAACAGAAAATGCATAACACCATGCCACTATAAGTGCTGTCCCCCCTATGGGTGTCATGGGCCCTAAAAAAGAGACAGAAAAAGGCATCAAAGATTTAAAAGACAAAATAAAAATACTTCCTGAGAATACTAATGTGCCCCCCACCAGCAAAAAATAAAGTATTTTTTTTTGCTTCTCAGTCATGAATTCAAGACCAGAAAGCAGGAGCAATCCCAGACCCTGATAGATTAAATATTTGAGACCAACCTCAAAACTTTCGAGCGCAGTAGCGCTTAAGATACTTTTAAAATAATGACTCCCTAAAGCTCCTAAAAGTAAGCCGATTACCATAAAGAACGCCCCAAAAAGCCTCATCTTTCTTTTGATGTTTTTCACTTTTTTTATTTAATTTTATAACAAAAATAAAGTTTATACCTTACATTTTAAACTAAATAATGAAAATATCTGAACAAAATATAAGTATCGACGGCATTGACAAAATCATATTAAGGCTGCTCTCTCAAGATGCACGAACACCCATAATGATGCTTTCTAAAGCGACTGGCATTTCAGGCGCAGCGGTTCATCAACGATTAAAAAAACTGGAAAAAGCAGCAATAATTTCAGGTTCACAAATTATTTTGAATCCAAAAATTCTGGGTTATAAAACATTAGCTTTTATTGGTATCTACCTAGATAAGGCCATCCGAAATCCCGAAGCGGTAAAGCAGTTAGAACAAATAGACGAAGTTATAGAATGTCATTATACCACCGGGAACTGGAGTATTTTTGTCAAATTACTCTGCAAGGATAACGAACATTTGATGGAACTTTTGAATAAAAAAATCCAGTCTGTAGAAGGCGTCTCAAGGACTGAGACTTTTATTTCACTTCAACAGCAATTGAATCGGCAACTTAAAGTATAGTTTAATCTCTTCTTCCCCCAAATACCTGGAAGGCAAAATAGGCCAATGTAGCCAATGAACCAACTGCAGCCACTACATAGGTCCTTGCTGCCCATTTAAGCGCATCTTCCGCTCCGGCAAGCTCTTCGCGAGAGACCATATTTTTACGCTGTAGCCACGCCAAGGCCCGATTACTCGCATCGTATTCTACAGGAAGTGTAATAAAACTAAAAAGAGTGCCTAAGCCAAAAAGACCCACGCCTATTGCTGCAATAGTAAAGCCGTAAGGTACGAGTTGCATGAGTACTAAACCCCCAATTATCACTAGCATAGAGAGGTTAGAAGCAACACTGACCATTGGCACCAAAGTAGAACGTATCTGGAGCCATTCATAACCCTGCGCATGCTGAATGGCATGGCCACATTCATGAGCTGCTACAGCAGCTGCGGCCGCATTGCGTTCGTGATAGACAGACTCACTGAGGTTAACAGTCTTTTTTTGGGGATTATAATGGTCTGTGAGTGCTCCGCGAACAGAAACTACCTCAACATCACGAATGCCATGGTCACTCAACATTTGTTCTGCTATTTCTTTTCCTGACATTCCGTTTCTGAGTTGCTTCTGAGAATAAAATTTAAATTTTCGTTTTAGCGTATTGCTTACCCACATACTTGCGAGTGAAATCAGTAATATAAGGATGTAATAAGTACCCATCTTTATCAATTTTATTGGTTAAACTTGAGGTCTGTTGATTTGTAAAATTAATATACAATATTGATTATTTTATTTGGTACGATAATCCATTTTTTTGGTGTTTTACCTGCCAAATAATCCGCTGTTCTTAAATCATTTAATACTGCTTCTTGAATGGCAGACTGATCTAAATCAAGTGCTAACTCCAAAGTAAAGCGCATCTTTCCATTAAATGATACGGGATAGTTTTTTGTATTCTCCAATAAATAAGAGGCCTCAGCCAAAGGAAATTCTTCAAAATCCAGTAGCGTCGTATTTCCTAAATGCTCCCATAACTCCGAGGCGATATGCGGGGCAAATGGGGAAAGAAGGATGGTTAACGGAGAGAGTATTGAACTTTTATGACATTTTAAAGCTGTCAGTTCATTGACACCTATCATCAAAGCACTAATACAAGTATTAAATGAAAAGTTTTCAATATCCTCTCTGAGTTTTTTTATTGTTTCATGTAATACTTTGAGCTCTTTTTTTGTGGGTTCACTGTCTTGAACAATCCATTGATCCTCCTCATAAAAAAGGCGCCAATATTTTTTTAAAAAGTTATGGACTCCTGATATTCCTGCCGTATTCCATGGTTTGGCCTGCTCTATAGGTCCCAAAAACATTTCATACATTCTAAGGGTATCCGCTCCATATTGTGCGCAAATTTCATCAGGGTTTACCACATTGTATTTGGATTTAGACATTTTTTCAACCTCTCGAGCTACTTTGAAAGTACCTTGATGCCTTTCAAAAATGGCCTCTTTAAACTGGGGCTGCCATTGTTTTACTTTTTCGATATCTAATTCATCGGCACTATTAACCAAATTAACATCTACACGAATGGGCTCTACCTTTTCTGTAGAGTCTACTAAATTAGAAGACAGATAGGTTTGGGTGCCGGCTTTGCGATAAATAAAAGCAGATGTTCCTAGAATCATCCCTTGATTGATTAATTTTTTGGCGTATTCATGAACAGGGACAAGACCTAAATCATAAAGGAATTTTTGCCAAAAACGGGAGTATAACAAATGTCCAGTGGCATGCTCACTACCCCCGAGGTAAAGATCTACTTCCTTCCAATAATTCAAAGCATCCTCCCCGGCAAAGGCAGTGTCATTTGCCGCATCCATATAGCGATTAAAATACCATGAACTTCCTGCCCATCCAGGCATGGTATTTAATTCTAATGGGAAAACATCTTTATGATCGATGTATTTATTTGCAACTACTTTTTCTTTTTGGGTATCCCAAGCCCATTGATCAGCATTTCCTAGGGGAGGTGCTCCTTCTTGAGTGGGTAAATAATTTTCAACTTTAGGTAATGTCAGTGGTAGCTGCTCAACAGGGATTGCTTGTGGCTGTTGATTTTTATAATAAATCGGAATGGGCTCACCCCAGTAACGCTGTCTACTAAAAATTGCATCCCGAAGTCTGTAATTAATAGTGCCTTCCCCACATTTTTGCTTTTCAAGCTCTTGAATAACGACTTTCATGGCTTCTTTGTGTGTAAGGCCAGAAAGAAAATCAGACTGATCAATAACAGCCGTCCCTTTGTCTGTAAAGGCTTCTTCGTCTAGAGAAACCCCCTTAAAAATATTCTTTATGGGAATTTGGAATTTTTTTGCGAAGTCATAATCGCGTTGGTCACCACACGGTACAGCCATTACAGCACCTGTACCATAATCTGCAAGTACATAATCCCCAATCCAAATGGGTATTCTTTCTTTTGTAAAAGGATGGATAACATAGGCCCCTGTAAAAACCCCAGTACAATTTTTGACGTCTGCCATTCGCTCTCTCTGAGTGCGCTTTTGCGTCTCTTCTATATAGGCTGTTACTGCCCCTTTATAATCAGGATGCGTTAATTCTTGAACCAGATCTAATTCAGGAGCTAATGTAATAAAAGTAACGCCAAATATTGTATCAGGTCGTGTCGTGAAAACTTCGATTTTTTTATCGTGACCCTCAATTTGAAAAAAAACTTTTGCCCCTCTAGACTTACCAATCCAATTACGTTGCATTTCTTTGAGTGAGTCTGGCCAATCAATCTCCTCTAAACCTTGGAGTAAACGTTCCGCATAGGCCCCTATCCGCATACTCCATTGCTTCATTTTTTTCTTGGTAACCGGAAATCCTCCTCGCTCTGAAACTCCATTTATGATTTCATCATTGGCCAAAACAGTCCCCAAATCGGCGCACCAGTTCACCTCCGTTTCAGAGAGGTAAGTCAACCGGTATTTTATTAAAAGGGCTTCTTTTTTGGTTGTATCAAAAGAATGCCACTGCTCCGCCGTAAAAGAAGGAGTGTCCGAATCACAAACTGCATTAATAGTAAGGTTGCCCTCCTTTTCAAAATACTTTATAAGCTCTGCTATGGATTTGGCCTGATCTGCCTCTTTACAGTAGTAGTGATCGAATAAAAGAAGGAAGATCCACTGCGTCCATTTATAAAATTCTGGAGCTGACGTTCTTACTTCTCGACTCCAATCAAATGAAAAACCCATCCGATCCAATTGCTCGCGATAGCGTTTAATATTTTCCTCAGTGGTTTTTGCTGGATGCTGACCGGTTTGAATGGCATACTGCTCTGCCGGCAATCCAAAAGAGTCATAGCCTTGAGGATGAAGTACATTAAAACCTCTATGCCTCTGATAACGAGCAAAGATGTCACTCGCTATATAACCCAAAGGATGACCTACATGCAGACCTGCTCCTGAAGGATAGGGAAACATATCCAGGACATAAAATTTGGGTTTTTTTGAGTGGTTATCAGCTTTAAAAGTCTGATTTTTTGCCCAATAGGCCTGCCATTTTTTTTCAATATTCTTGAAGTCGTATCCCACGTATTTATTTTGAAGGGTCTAGAAAGGCACAAAAATACGCTTATTGATTGAATGTCAAAAAGGAAAAGAAGAAATTGCCCGTTGTGTTCTTCTAATTCTTTGTTATTTTTACACAAATATTCACTGTGGCCAAAAGTTTTCAAGAACAATTTCAGAAAAGACGTGTACTCACAGGCTATTTATCCGTAGTCATAAGTATAAGTTTGGTCTTATTTTTTGTAGGTATTTTGGGACTCTTTCTTCTCAATACCCAAAATATTGCCTCTTATTTTAAAGAACAGATTGTGATGACTGTCTATTTAAAAGACAATGCCAAGGATATTGAAATTACCCAGCTGCAGAAAAAAGTACAACTCAATCCGGCTACAAAAAAAATAAATTATATACCGAAAGAAGAAGCCGCCGCTCAATATGCTAGAGATATCGGGGAAGATTTTTTAGAGTTTTTAGGATACAACCCCCTGCTCAATTCGATTGATATTTATTTTAATGCGGCCTATGTCAATACGGTGAGTCTTACTGAAACAAAAGCCGAATTAGAAACCGCTGATTTTGTAGACGAAGTAGTATTTGACCAGCCCTTAGTAACCTTACTCGATGAAAATATTCTTCGTATTTCTTATGTATTGGGTATTACTACGCTTTTCTTTATTGCGATCGCCTTACTCCTTATCAATAGCTCTATTCGACTTTCCATCTATTCGAAACGTTTTATTATCAAGACCATGCAATTGGTAGGGGCTACTAAATCCTTTATTCGAAAACCCTTTATCTTGACCCATTTAAGGCTCGGGGTGCTCAGCTCATTTTTAGCGCTCTTAGGTTTGGGATTTGTTTTTTTAGAGCTTAATAGACGCTTTCCTGAACTCAAAATGCTTGACAATCCCATGGGGTTGATTGTGGTTTTTGTAGGTGTCTTAACTTTAGGCATCGGTATTACAGGAGTAAGTACATTTTTTGCCACACAGCGTTATCTCAATTTAAAATCGGATGCCATTTATTAAAAAGCAATGAAACAAAACAACAGCCCAAAAAAATTACTATTTCAAAAGAGAAATTACCGTTTTCTTTTTTTAGCCCTTTTTGTAATTGCCCTTGGCTTTATTTTAATGTCTGGTGGCGGGAGCGATGATCCAAACTTTTTTAATGAGGCTATTTTTAATTTCAGACGTATTCGTTTGGCTCCGACTTTGGTGCTCTTAGGTTTTGGAATCGCCATGTATTCCATTCTAACCCAAGAAGCAAATCAAAAATGAATACAATTGAAGCGCTAATTTTAGGCATCATTCAAGGGATTACTGAGTTTTTACCCATTTCTTCTAGTGGGCATCTTGAACTTGGAAAAGCACTTTTTGGACTCCAAACGCAGGGGGAAGAAAGTTTATTTTTAACACTTGCACTCCATGTGGGTACAGCGCTGAGTACACTTTATGTTTTTCGTACCGATATTACGAATTTATTCAAAGGCATTTTTTCGCTTCAAAAGAACCAAGAACAGCTTTTTGCAGCACAGCTATTAGTCTCAATGATACCTGCTGTTTTGGTGGGTTTATTTTTAGAACCACAAATTGCCGTTCTCTTTGACCAAAATCTTGTATTAGTGGGCGCTATGCTTTTAATTACAGCTGTACTGCTTTTTGTGGCAGAAAAAGTTCCTGTAGGGACTGGAAGTATTTCATTCCCAAAAGCAATCCTAATCGGACTCATTCAAGCCATCGCTATCCTTCCTGGAATTTCGCGTAGTGGTTCCACTATAGCGGGAGGTCTCCTATTGGGAATAGACCGAAAAAGAGCCGCTCGGTTTTCTTTTTTGATGGTGCTACCGCTTATTTTTGGAAGTATGGCAAAATCTATTCTCGACCATGGAGGCACCCCACAGCAATTGGATCTCATTCCACTTATTATGGGTTTTATTGCTTCCTTTTTTACTGGGATTTTAGCATGTAAATGGATGCTCGCCTTGGTGCAGAAAAGCCAATTAGTTTACTTTAGCCTCTATTGCTTTATTGTAGGTGGAATCAGTTTAGTCTATGGATTTCTTTAATCAAATATTTGATCCAGAATCACTTGTAGAGGGTCAAGTTTTTTTAATCCACAAGCCGCTCGGTTGGACTTCCTTTCAGGTAGTCAATAAGATTCGATTTTTTTTAAAAAAACAAACAGGATTAAAAAAACTTAAAGTTGGCCATGCTGGAACATTAGACCCACTCGCTACAGGACTTCTTCTTCTATGTACAGGAAAAATGACCAAGTCTATTTCACTACTTCAAGCAGAAGAAAAAGAATATACGGGAAGCTTTTATTTGGGTGCTACTACTCCTTCCTATGACCTTGAAACCGCACCAGACAAGCATTTTTCAATTACCCACCTTTCGGCACAACAAATCCTAGAAATGACCGCCCAATTTAAGGGGGAAATTGAGCAGTTTCCTCCCCTCTATTCCGCTTTAAAAAAAGAGGGAAAAAGGCTCTATGAATACGCAAGACAAGGTCTTTCTCCAGAGCGTAAAGCGCGTAAAGTACATATCAGCGAATTTGAAATTCAACATATTGACTTACCCAAAGTCACCTTTTTAGTGCGCTGCAGTAAAGGAACCTATATCCGAAGTCTTGCAGATGACTTTGGCAAGGCCTTACATACAGGTGCTCACCTCACTTCTCTTTGTAGAACAAAAATTGGTAAATTTGCACTTGAAGATGCCTATACAATGGAGAGTGTTTATGATGAAAACTCACCAAAAAATATTAGCTTGAAAAAGAATTAAAATAAAATGATTGACAATCCCAGTCTTATAGAGCAGCAGCTTAAAAAAAACGGTTATCTAAAAACACCTTTAGAAAAAGGAATCCACTTGCCAAGTGCTATTCAAGCATTAAAAAAAGAAAAAAATGCAGTTTTATTAGCCCATTATTATCAAGAGCCTGAAATTCAAGAATTGGCAGATTTTCTTGGGGACAGTCTCTACTTGGCAAAAAAAGCAGCTGAAGTAGAAGCTGATATCATTGTTTTTGCTGGTGTCCACTTTATGGCAGAAACAGCAAAAATTATCAATCCAACAAAAAAAGTACTCTTACCAGATTTAAAAGCCGGATGTTCTTTGGCCGATTCCTGCCCTCCTGGTGATTTTTCAGAATTTAAAAAATTACACCCCGAGGCTGTGGTAGTTACCTATATCAACTGTTCTGCGGAAATTAAAGCCCTTAGTGATATTGTTTGCACTTCAAGTAATGCTGTTCAAGTAATCGAAAGTATTCCAAAGGATAGAGAAATTATTTTTGCCCCTGATAAAAATTTAGGAAAGTACCTCATCAAAGAAACAGGAAGACCCATGATTTTATGGGAGGGTGCTTGTATAGTGCATGAGGCCTTTTCTTTTGACAAAATCATCGCACTAGCAAAAGCGCATCCTGAAGCTCAATTTATTGCCCATCCAGAAAGCGAATCTCCCGTTTTAGAAATCGCTCAGTATATAGGAAGTACCGCTGGTTTACTTCGTTATGTACAAGAAGACAGTAGTCAAACGTATATAGTAGCTACTGAAGCAGGTATTTTACACGAAATGCAAAAAAAATGTCCCGATAAGAAATTTATACCCGCACCTGTAGAAGATGATACTTGCGCTTGTAGTGAATGTGCTTTTATGAAACTCAATACCCTTGAGAAATTATATAACTGCATGGTTCACGAGCTTCCTGAAATACACCTAAATAAAACATTAATCGAAAAAGCGCGTAAGCCTATTGAGCGTATGCTAAATTTAGGGACCACATGACGGTAGATGTTTTGGTTATTGGCACTGGAATCTCTGGATTGACTTATGCCATACATCTTGGGGAAAAAAATCCTAAACTCTCGGTCTTATTAATTTCAAAAAGTGACCTCAATGAGAGTAATACCCGCTATGCTCAGGGGGGAATTGCTGTGGTTTCTAACTTTAACAATGATTCCTTTGAAAAGCATATTGCTGACACCCTTAAAGCAGGAGCGGGCAGCTGCAATCCAGAGGTTGTAAAATTTGTAATTGAAGAAGGTCATGATCGGGTTCAAGAGCTAATGAAATGGGGGGCACAATTCGATAAAACAAAAGAAAAATTAGACTTAGCACAAGAAGCAGGGCACTCTGAAAAAAGAATTGTTCATTATCAAGATCAAACTGGACAACACATTCAGGAAGCATTAATTGCTAAAATCAAAACATTTCCAAATATTCAACTTCTCGAGCGTCATACCTTGGTGGATCTAATTACAGATCATCACGTAAAAGAAAAATTTAATCGCTGTTATGGCGCTTATGTGATTTCGCAAGAAGAAGAAAAAATCATAACTATCACTTCAAAAATTACGGTTTTATCTACGGGAGGTGCAGGAAGTTTATATGCGCACTCCACCAATCCTTCTATTGCTACTGGTGACGGATTAGGGGCGGCTTATAGAGCAAAAGTTATGATGGAAGGCTTGCCTTTTGTGCAATTTCACCCGACAGCCCTACACCCAAAAGTCAATGGAAATACATTTTTAATTACTGAAGCTGTTAGAGGGGCCAGAGCCAAACTATTAAATTCGAAGGGGGAACGTTTTATGTTAAACCATGATCCCAGAGCAGAATTGGCTCCAAGAGATATAGTGGCTCGAGGGATACAAGCAGAAATCGAAAAACAAGAAGAATCTTATGTGTGGCTTGATGGGGCTGAAATTGAACTCAAACAATGGAAAACACACTTCCCCACAATTTTTACTACTTGTGAGAAACTAGGAATTCACTTACCTGAAAATCCGATTCCCGTTGTGCCAGCGGCGCATTATTTCTGTGGAGGGATTAAGGTAGACAGCAATAGTGAGTCTAAACTTAAAGGGCTTTACGCTATTGGAGAATGCAGTGCTACTGGTCTTCATGGAGCCAATAGACTTGCTTCAAATTCACTACTTGAATCTTTGGTTTTTGCACAACGTGCCGCCTCTCATACACTAGAATCGCTGAATGAAAATCTACCCGATCAGGCTTTTTATAATACAATCCCTGAATGGAAAGGTGATGCCTACTCCAACAGTACTGAAATCAAAGACCTTAAAAATTATAGAAGTGAATTACAGCAAATCATGACACAATATGTGGGTATCTTTAAAACCATAAAAGGACTTGAAATAGCCGAAAAAAGAATTGATCAACTGTATCGTATCCTTACAAAAATTTACAATTCCAATAAGCTCACCAATGGCTTATGTGAGCTAAGAAATATGGTAAGTATCGCCTATTTAATCACCAAACAATCACAAGAAAGGACTCAAAACCAAGGTGTTTTTTATAACCATGATTATGTCAAGTGAATTCTATACACAATACCGCTCAGAGTTTGAGGTCTTTATTAAAGCTGCTTTAAAAGAAGATATTGGGAGTGGAGACCACAGCAGCAGGTCATGTATTGATCCTATGCGTGAAAACACGGCTGTATTATGGGCCAAAGAGGAGGGAATTATTGCAGGACTAGAACTCGCCGCTCACATATTTCATTACTATGACCCTAAATTACAATTTGATCCTTTAACTGAAGAAGGGGCTGAAATTGAAAAAGGAGTAAAAGTTTTCAGTATTAGTGGTTCAGTGGAGTCCATACTCGCTACAGAGCGATTGGTCTTAAATACACTACAAAGAATGAGTGGGATTGCTACCTACACCCATCAGCTGAGTAAAAAAATTAGCCATACAACGTGTAAGTTACTTGATACACGCAAGACGACTCCTAATTTTCGATACCCTGAAAAATGGGCGGTTCGCATAGGCGGGGGAATCAATCATCGTATGGGGCTTTTTGATGCGCTGATGATTAAAGACAATCATATTGATTTTTGTGGTGGCATGACAAAAACCTTGCAACAAACAGAAGCCTATTTACACCGACTGGGTAAATCACTGGAAGTAGTGGTTGAGTGTAGAAATCAACAAGAAATTGAAGAAGCGCTTCCTTTTTCTTTTGTCAATCGAATATTGCTTGACAATCACAGTATAGCCGAACTCATCGACGCACTTAACTTAATCGAAGGCAAAAAACCTACAGAGGCTTCAGGTAATATTACTGAAAAGAACCTGGTAGCAATAGCCGAAACAGGGGTTGATTATATCTCTATGGGTGCTTTGACCTATGCAGCAAAAAGTATTGACTTAAGTTTAAAAGCTGTATAAGGCTTCACTCAAGTGTCCATCTACAATATTGTTATTGCTCAGGTCTTATAAATTCTTGTTTAATTTTTATATTTGTTGATACTTTTCTCAGAATGAAATATCAAAGGATTTTATTGAAATTGAGTGGAGAAGCACTCATGGGCAACCAAACCCACGGCATTGATCCCGTAATAATAGACAACTACGCCAAAGAAATAAAAAAAGTCTTTGATCAGGGAATTGAAATCGCAATTGTCATTGGGGGAGGAAATATTTTCAGGGGAATCTCTGGGGCCAGTAAAGGCATGGACCGTGTACAAGCAGACTATATGGGGATGTTAGCTACAGTAATCAACGGCCTGGCTTTACAAGGCGCATTAGAAAATAATAATGTCCCTACACGCCTTCAAACAGCCATAAAAATTGAAGCGATTGCAGAACCTTTCATCAAAAGAAAAGCCACACGTCATCTTGAAAAAGGACGGGTTGTTATTTTTGGATCAGGAACAGGAAACCCCTATTTCACCACAGACTCTGCAGCTGTACTTAGAGCTATAGAAATCAATGCTGATGTAATTCTCAAAGGTACTCGAGTCGATGGTATTTATACTGAAGACCCCGAAATAAACAAAGAAGCCACGAAGTTTGATTCACTGTCCTTTGATGAAGTATTGAAAAAAGGGCTTAAAATAATGGATACTACTGCATTTACTTTAAGTCAAGAAAATAAACTTCCCATTATCGTCTTTGATATGAATAGACCCAATAATTTATATAAGGTATTGGAAGGTAAAAAAATAGGAACAAGAGTTGATCTTTAAAACACCACCCCTATGGAGGAAATGAATTTTATTTTAGAAGCGGCAAAAGAAGGTATGACCCAAGCCATTGCTCATTTAGAAAAAGAAATGCTCAATATCAGAGCCGGTAAAGCGAACCCTATTATGCTCTCAACAGTGAAAATAGATTATTACGGCACCCCTACACCGCTGGCTCAAGTGGCTAATATCAATACCCCGGATGCGCGTACACTTACCGTACAACCTTGGGAAAAAAATCTAGTTCCAGATATCGAAAAAGCGATTTTAATTGCCAATTTAGGTTTTAACCCCATGAATAATGGCGAAGCGGTAATTATCAATATTCCCCCTTTAACTGAGGAGCGCCGCAGAGACTTGGCTAAACTCGCCAAAGCAGAGTCGGAAAATGCTAAAATTGTAATTCGTTCTGCTCGAAAAGAGGCTAATGATGAAATAAAAAAATCTGAGGCTTCTGAGGATATCCAAAAAAATTATGAGATTGATGTACAAGAATTGACAGACCAATACATCAAAAAAGTGGACGAAATCTTTAGCCTTAAAGAAAAAGAAATACTAACTGTATAAATAAACGATTGCTTGAAGAGCTGCTAAGGCTTCATGAGAAAGAAAAATAAATCATCTACTTGGGGGCTCGTGGCGCGCCTTATTTTACGCAACAGGCTAGTGCTCATGGCTGCTATTGTGGCGCTGACTTTTTTTTGGGCAACCCAGTGGAAGTATATGAAGTTTACTTTTACTGAAGCCAATTTACTTCCCGACAATCATCCTGAAAATATTCTATATAAAAAATTTACCGACACCTTCGGTGAAGAGGGAAATGTTATTGTAATTGCATTTCAAGACTCTTTATTTTTTACTCCAGAAAAAAGAGAAGCATGGCGTACACTCAATAAAAAACTTGAAGCTTTTTCAGAAATTAATTTAGTCCTTTCTACTGATAACCTCCAAGAGCTCGTTAAAGATCAAAAAAATCAAAAATTTTTACTTCAAGAAGTGCCCCTTGCAGGAGCCAGTGATGCGCAAGCCCTTCAAAAATTTAGAGCAAAATTATTTCTAGAACTTCCTTTTTATGAAAATTTACTCTTTGAGGCAAAGAGTAATACTGTGCGTTCCGTTATCTATATGGATCCTGAAATTGTCAATACCGCTTTGAGAAAAGACTTTATTATTGATGCCTTTATTCCATTCATTAAGTCATTTGAAACAACACATAAAGCGGATATTCGTGTCTCTGGAATGCCTTATATTCGCACACTTAATGCACAAAATATTGTAGATGAAATTGGACTATTTGTCCTTGGTGCTACTTTAGTTACTACTCTAATTTTCTTTTTATTCTTTCGCTCTTTTAGAGCCACATTTATCTCCCTCATTGTTGTTGCGGTAGGGGTGATGTGGGCGTTTGGAATTCTGGGTTGGCTCGAATATGAAATTACTGTACTAACTGCCTTAATCCCTCCGTTAATTATTGTTATCGGGGTACCTAATTGTATTTTCCTCATCAATAAGTATCAACAGGAAATTGCCAAACATAAAAATCAAGCCAAATCATTACAACGGGTCATCGTAAGGGTGGGGAACGCCACCTTAATGACAAATCTTACAACAGCTTCGGGCTTCGCCACTTTTATCTTGACAAATAGTAAAATTTTAAAAGAATTTGGGGTGGTGGCATCGATTAATATTATTGCCATTTTTATTTTATCTCTGCTCATCATTCCCATTACTTATAGCTTGATGTCTATTCCTAAAAAGAAGCATCTCAAACATTTAAAAAATAAATCTATTGAGCTGTTTGTCAATTGGATGGAAGATAAAGTAAAAAAGAAAAGGGTAAATGTCTTTATTGTATCACTATTGGGATTGATAATTGGGATAACTGGAATTTATCAGATTAAAATTTCAGGAAGCTTAATTGAAGACATGCCCAAATCCAAAGAATTTTTCCAGGACATTCAATTTTTTGATCAGGTCTTTAATGGAGTAGTCCCCGTAGAAATTTGGATAGACAGTAAGCGAGAAAATGGAATTGTGAAACCGGCTACACTCCAACGTATGAATCGACTTCATGAGGTTATTGAAGAAATTCCAGAACTTGCCCCTGCCTTGTCTGTTGTGAATGCCGTAAAATTTGCCAAACAAGCCTATTATAATGGGAATCCAAATTATTACTCTTTACCAACATCACAGGAAAACACTTTTATTTACCCCTATCTTGCTGGTGCTGGAGGAAATAATGCGCTCATGAGTGGATATGTTGACCCTACAGGGCAATATGGAAGAATTACCACTTATATGAAAGATATTAATACTGAGCGCATGGAAGAAATCGAAGCAGACTTGAGAGAGGCTCTATTTAAAATTTTCCCTGCTAAACGTTACGGTGCAGAAATGACAGGAAAAGCACTCCTCTTTTTAAAAGGAACGAAGTACTTGATTAATAATCTCATTTTATCACTCAGTCTTGCCATTTTATTAATTGCCCTCTTTATGGCTTTTCTCTTTCGATCATTCAAAATGATTATTATCTCTCTAATTCCAAATTTACTTCCGCTTATTATTACAGCAGGCGTCATGGGATTTACTGGCATCCCTTTAAAACCCTCAACTATACTTGTTTTTAGTATTGCCTTTGGTATCTCGGTAGATGATACGATTCATTTCCTAGCCAAATACCGTCAAGAATTGATTGCCAATGGCTGGGAAATTAATAAAGCCGTATTTGCAGCATTGAGAGAAACAGGAATTAGTATGTTTTACACCTCTATTGTACTTTTCTTCGGATTTTCTGTTTTCTTATCCTCTAATTTTGGTGGAACGCAAGCCTTGGGCGGTCTCGTTGCAGTAACTTTAATGATGGCAATGTTGGCAAATTTAATCTTACTCCCTTCACTGCTTATTTCATTACAGGACACCATAAGTAATGAAAAAGTAATCAAAAAACCGAAAATCGAGATTTTAGACTCCTAAGTAAGAGGAGCAGCAACTTCAGTTTTTATGAAATAACGCTATCTTTGCAGCATTTAAAAATAGGAACGATCGCTTGAAATTTAAAGTCATTTTTGATCTATAACAGCCCCTAATATTCATCAATAATGAATCTTAAATCATAACTAATGAAAGGACAGAAAATTAAAGCCGTACTAGAAGCAACTGAAACGGGAAAAGAAATTAGTGTACAGGGTTGGGTGAGGACCTTTCGTGCGAATCGGTTTATTGCACTTAATGATGGCTCCACACTCGACAATCTTCAATGTGTAGTTGATTTTGAAGCAATTGAAGAATCACTTCTTAAACAAGTAACTACAGGGGCGGCCCTCCAACTGAAGGGTATTTTAATAGAAAGTCAAGGAAGTGGACAAAAAGTCGAACTACAAGTAAAAGATATTGAGCTGTTAGGACCCTCTGATCCTGAAAAATACCCCATCCAACCTAAAAAACATAGTCTTGAATTTCTCAGAGAGAAAGCACATTTAAGGGTACGCACTGCTACTTTTTCAGCGGTGATGCGGGTACGATCAGCATTGGCTCAAGCCGTTCATCAATTTTTTCAAGAAGAAGGCTTTTTTTATGTCAATACGCCCATTATTACTGGAAGTGACGCAGAAGGAGCGGGTGAAATGTTTCGGGTTTCTACATTAGACGCTAAAAATCCACCCCTTGATGATACAGGACATCCTGACTTCAAACAAGATTTTTTTGGCAAAGAGACCAATTTAACCGTATCAGGTCAACTAGAAGCAGAAGCGTATGCACTTGCCCTGGGCGATGTCTATACCTTCGGGCCCACGTTTAGAGCGGAAAATTCAAATACAACAAGACACCTTGCCGAATTTTGGATGATAGAACCTGAAATGGCCTTTTATGATTTAAATGACAATATGAATCTGGCTGAAAAATTTATTACCAAGGTGCTCAAAATCATTTTAAAAAATTGCGAAACGGATTTAAAATTTTTGGACGAACGCTACACCAAAGAAGAGCAAAGTAAACCCCAACAACAAAGAAGTTCAATGGGTTTACTTGAAAAAATAGAATTTGTAGTCAATAATGAATTTAAGCGAATCAGTTATACTGAAGCCTTCAATATATTGCGTAATTCTAAACCCAATAAAAAGAAAAAATTTCAATACCCAATTGAAGAATGGGGCGTAGATCTCCAGAGTGAACACGAACGCTATTTAGTAGAAAAACATTTTAATTGTCCTGTCATTCTTTATGATTATCCTGCGAATATAAAAGCCTTTTATATGCGAAGAAATGAAGATGGTAAAACAGTTAGAGCGATGGACATCCTATTTCCAGGAATAGGTGAAATCGTAGGAGGTTCTCAACGTGAGGAAAGATTAGAGGTTTTAAAGGCGCGTATTAAAGAAATGAATATAGAGGAAGAAGAATTGTGGTGGTACCTTGATCTCAGAAGATTTGGCAGTGTGCCTCACAGCGGTTTTGGATTAGGGTTTGAGCGCCTGGTCCAATTTACTACCGGAATGGGAAATATACGTGATGTAATACCCTTCCCTCGGACGCCCCAAAATGCATCGTTTTAATAAGAAAAAAGTAAAATAGCTATCTTTATCCTTTAAGACTGTCTAAGGATTTAACCATGTTAAAACAACAGCTCCAAATAAAGCTTGCTCAAAAGCTCTCCCCGCAGCAAATCAAATTGATGAAGCTGATTCAGCTTTCTACGCTTGATTTGGAACAGAAAATTGAGGCTGAAATAGGAGAAAATCCTGCCCTAGAAAGCGGTACAGCTAAACTTGAAGAAGAAAATCAAGAAAGTGATTTTGAGGAAACAACTTCCATTGAAGCCGATGAAATCGAAATTGATCAATACCTCAGCGACGATGAAATTCCCTCCTACAAACTATATGCCAATAACTATAGCGCAGATGATGAGGATCGGACTGTTCCAGTAAGTGGAGGCATCAGCTTTCATCAAAGTCTTTTAGATCAATTGGGGAATTTGATTTTAAATGAAGACGAAATGTATATTGCTGAGTTTGTGATTGGAAGTATAGATGACAGCGGATATATTAGGAGAACAAATGAAGAACTCACCGATGACTTGGCCTTTACCCAAAATATTTTTACTGATAAAGCCCAGCTCCAAAAAGTAATACGAGCCGTTCAAACACTAGACCCACCAGGAGTAGGCGCCCGTTCCTTAAAAGAGTGCCTGCAGCTTCAATTGGAAAAAAAGAAACAAGACAGACCTGAAGTAGAACATGCTCTCAAAATAATCCGCGATGAATTTGAGCATTTTAGTCACAAACATTACGACAAATTACAAGAACGGGTTGGAATTAGTGAGGATGAACTTAAAAGTGCATTAGCACTCATTGGAAGACTGAATCCCAAACCAGGAGGCGCATTATCCAGTATCATTCAAAATACACATATTGTTCCAGACTTTATCCTTACGATTGAAGAAGGTGAAATTGAAGTAAAACTCAATCGAAGAAATGCTCCGCAGCTTAGAGTATCTGATACTTATAAAGAAATGCTAATCGGCTATCAGGAGAGTGAAAATAAAACAAAAAATCAAGAAGAGGCGGTTCAGTTTATCAAACAAAAACTTGATGCTGCAAAATGGTTTATTGATGCTGTGCAACAAAGACACCAAACCTTGTCATTAACGATAAATGCGATTGTGGCACTTCAAAGAGACTATTTTTTAACAGGAGATGAGCGTAAACTCAAACCCATGATTTTAAAAGATATTGCTGATAAGGTGGGGATGGACATCTCTACAATCTCTAGGGTCGCGAACAGCAAATATATAGACACCCCTTATGGGGTAAAACTGCTGAAAACATTCTTTTCGGAGGGGTTAAAAAATGAAGAGGGTGAAGATGTCTCGTCGATTGAAATAAAGAAAACCCTAAGTGAGCTTATCGCAGAAGAAAATAAAAAGAAGCCACTCACAGATGAGATACTTTCAAAACTAATGAAAGATAAGGGCTATAGAATTGCACGCAGAACAATTGCAAAATACAGAGAACAGCTTGATATTCCTGTAGCACGGCTGAGAAAAGAACTATAAAATATAAAAGATCAATCCTATTTTAATAGGATTCAGATCACGCGCAAAACTTTCATCACTAAGTGCAGTAGGTTCAAAAAAGGGACTTAATTGATAGGCTAGATAAAAATTCCAAGTATTATAGCCAAAACTTAGATGGGCCAGCGTACCCAACTTTTGCAGCTCATTACTGTTTTTTATCTCCATTGACTCCTGTTTTATTTTATTATAGTAATTCCACTGAAGTGATACACCTCCATAAATTCTCCAAAAGGCGAAGTCATCTGGCGTCGCATTGCGCCATCGAAAAGTTAAGGGAAGTTCAAAGGCGTTTTTTGTAAAGTATAAAGGTGAATGAGTGGTTACTGAAACAGCGTATTGCGGCAATACGGTGTTTTCAGAAATACGATCTAAATTGGTAGTATAGCGTTCAAAACTCATACCAAGTCCAATACCACAAGCAAATTTACCTGATCGACTCAATGGTAGATCTCTGATAAAACCCCACTGTAAATGACGCGATAACCCCTGAGGTTGAAATTCGGGTTCAACGCTTTGTAGTAACATAAAAGAGGCTCCAAAATAAAACTGGTCTTCTCTAAAAAAATTCGAATTTAAAGCAGCGTTCTCTTGACTGTATAACCTAAGGAACGAAGTCAAAAGAAAAACAAGCAATAAAATTCGTTGGAAAAACATCTTACATGAAAATAAAAAAAGTGCCTAAAAAAGGCACTTTTAAAATAATTAAATTAAAAACAACTCAATTAATATTTTGGGAATAGTCACCCACACGAGTCGTATAATTTATCTTTAAAGCACTTACCTTACGTAGCTCCTGCTTAATATCTTGAACCAGTCCCATTTTTGTTTCACTATCTACTTTTAAGGCAGTAGTAAGAACATTCTGAAGTTCCTGACGCTTGGCAGCTCTTTCAGCTAGGATAAAAGCACCTACTTCACCCACAGAGGCAAATTTATCATTCAATTGAATTTTTGCACTTTTTCCGTATTTGTCTTCATAACGGCTTGATGGCTTACCTGCATAAATATACATGACTCGGTCTTTCTTATCCAGTTTTTGAATCTGGTCAGCAGCTGGCAATTTATTGGCAACCATTAATGTACTGTCCCTCATTACAGTTGCAACCATAAAAAAGAACAAAAGCATAAAAACGATATCTGGCAAAGAAGCCGTAGAAATAGCAGGTAAATCACCTCCTTTTTTCTTTTTAAATTTTGACATAATTTATTCCTTTAACTTGTTTTATTAGGTTCCGCTTCTGAGAGCTTTTGTGGGTACATTTGTTTAACCACATCTAATTTTGGCTTTAAATCTTCAGCAACTTCTGCCGAAGTTCGCGGATCGTCGTATTTTTTTTCGGCGTCCACAAAATTTAAACCAACACTGGGATATAATCTTAGAAATTCGCGATTTCTTAAGTCATTATAAGCTGCAACTAATTCATTTTGCACAGCGATATAAACTTTATAAGAAGTTTCACGGTCATTTTTCAGTGAGATAATAGCCTTATCGGGATTGTCAGAAGAAGCTTCATCACGTGCTCCTTGACAATAATCACAGGCTTCCTCACCGACTCCACCTCCATTATCGAGAAAATCAATAGCGAGTTGTCTCAACTCGGCTACATCAGTCAATTTCTCTTCTACTAGCAGTTGATTATTCTTATTAACTACAACAGTAAAAATATTCTTCTCTCTAATAATAGGAGGATCCACTTGGTCTTCCATAGGCGGAAGCTTACGGTTTAATCCACTGTCTGTTTCGATAGTAGTGGTGACCAAGAAGAAAATCAATAAGAGGAATGCGATATCCGCCATGGATCCTGCATTAACCTCTGGTGCTGCTCTTTTAGCCATAACGTTATCGGTTAAGTATTTTTTTAGCTCCTGATACAACCATTGAAAGAATGGCAAGAATGGCTAGGATATAAAACATACGAATGCCTGTACCTACCCATCGTGAACCAGCAGCAGACAAAATTTCTCCATCTTTAAGTGGTGTTTCGACTCCTTCAGAAGCAGCAAATGCAATCCCTAATACGACAGCAAAGCAACCGATAAAAAGAAGTGATTTTTTTAATTTTTGACTGCTTGAGGCAAGATTAAGTAATGAAAATACAAGCGTAACCACCACTGTAATCATTAAAATCGCAATCGATAGAGAAACTAAAGGTGAAACCGCTCCGAAGTCTCCCATACTGGCAGCCATCTTGATTTCTTCGTCTCCAGTTCCTATTATTCTAAATAGAAATACTGCACCTAGCAAACCAAAAAAAGCACTTATAATTTTGACAATTGTTTGAATATTCATGAGAATAGCTGTTAGAGGTTAATTACTTTTTCTGTGCAACTAAAATATCAATCAAAGTAATTGAAGCATCTTCCATGTCATTTACAATACTGTCAATTTTGGCAACAATATAGTTGTAAAATACTTGTAAGATAATCGCCACAATAAGACCAAATACAGTAGTCAAAAGAGCCACTTTAATACCCCCTGCAACAAGTGAAGGCTGCATATCACCCGCAGCTTCAATTTTATCAAAGGCCTGAATCATCCCGATTACCGTTCCCATGAACCCAAGCATGGGCGCCAAGGCGATAAATAAAGAAATCCAGGATACATTTTTTTCTAACTGTCCCATCTGAACACCTCCATAAGCAACAACTGCTTTTTCAGCACTTTCTACTCCTTCATCAACACGGTCTAGACCTTGATAAAAAATAGAAGCAACAGGACCTTTGGTGTTTCTGCAATATTCTTTTGCAGCATCAACACCACCTGAAGAGAGTGCCTCTTCGACACCATCGGTTAACTTTTTGGTATTGGTAGTAGCAAGGTTTAAGAAAATAATACGCTCTATAGCGATGGCGAGTCCTAAAATCAAACAAATAAGTACGATTCCCATAAAACCTGGACCTCCTTCAATAAAACGTTTCTTTAACTCCTGTGTAAAAGAAGCTGATTCTGCAGGCGCAGTTTCGTCTTCCATATCTTGTACACTAGTTGCAGCTACCGTAGTAGTCGGATTAGGTACTGCAGTTGATGCATTGGCTGTTGCCATAAAACCTAATAACGTAAGGGCAATAAATAATTTTTTCATTTTGATTAATGTTTGTTCTTTTTAATTAAATGCGACTAAAGATAAAAAAAAATATGTTCCATATTCATTTTTGCAGAGAGGAAGGGATTCGAACCCTCGATTCCAATGCAATTGGAATACACACTTTCCAGGCGTGCGCCTTCGACCACTCGGCCACCTCTCTAAATGCATACTTCAAATAAAGGGAAAAAATCTCTTTTTAAAAAAATTATTTTAATTTTAATCGTGATTTATTACCGATTAAAAACAGCCTTTGCATTTTGGGTGGTTTGTTGACTTATTTCCGCCACCGACAAACCATAACAAGCTGCGATTTTAGCACAAATTAAGGACAAATAGGCACTTTCATTGCGCTTACCTCTATGCGGTACAGGAGCTAAGTAGGGCGCATCTGTTTCAAGTACAATCTCGGACAAAGGAATTTGAATTATAAATTGGTCAAGTCCTCCGTTTTTAAAAGTGACTACACCCCCTATGCCTAATTTAAAATTCAAATCTATAGCGCGCTTGGCTTCTTCTAGGGTACCTGTAAAACAATGAAAAATCCCAAATAAGTCCTCCCCTTTATGGTTTTCAAGCACTTCAAAAACCTCATCAAAAGCTTCACGACAGTGAATTACGATGGGAAGGCCGTATGATTTTGCCCAGGTAATTTGAAGGCTAAAGGCCTCTTGCTGTTGTTTCAAAAAACTTTTATCCCAATACAAATCAATCCCTATTTCGCCTATGGCTGCAAAGGCCCTTTTTTCTAATAAGCTTCTTACCAAGTCTAACTCCTTTTCGAAATTTGAATCGACGTGAGTAGGGTGCAACCCCATCATCAGGTGCATGGTCTCAGGATACATCTTTTCCAAATCAAACATACGCTGATGGTAAGTGCTGTCAATTGCAGGAATATAAAAATCAGTAATGCCTTGAGAAAGGGCGTTCTCTATGACGCGATCCCTATCGGTGTCAAACGCCTCTGTATACAAATGGGTATGTGTATCAATCAAAGTGTGCTCTTTTGATTACAAAAATAGCCAAACATATTAGGTAGCGCACTATTTGATTTCATTAGTGTATTTTTGAATCCATGGAATACCTCACCCAAGTGGCCTTAAAAGTCACCAAAACGAAGCATCTGTTATGTGCAGCGCGCATCAATGGTAAAAAAGCCATTTTACTTCTTGATACTGGGGCGTCGAATAGTTGTGTCGATTCTGCCTTACAAGAATATTTTTCCCTGAAAACGAAAGGCGATCCCTTTGATGCAGCAGGAGCCAATAGTGGAAAAATGAAGGCGACCCTCACCCATCGAGGGACACTAATTTTAGGAAGGCATCAGGTGGGTAAACACGCTTTTGTTTTATTGGACTTAAGCCATATCAATCAAACACTTGAAAGTCAGGGCGCTAAAAAGATTGACGGCATATTGGGCGCCGATTTTTTTATTCAAACCCAAGCCCTAATAGATTATAAAACGCGAAAGCTCTGTCTATAGTTCCAGCGCTTTTTTAGCATTTCCTTCCATGAGAAGATTCAAAGGATCCTCTAAGGCTTCTTTAACTGCTACTAAAAATCCAACAGATTCTCTCCCGTCAATGATACGATGGTCATAGGAAAGAGCGAGATACATCATCGGACGTACTACAACTTTTCCGTCTACAGCAACGGGTCGTTCGATAATATTGTGCATACCCAGTATACCTGATTGTGGCGGATTAATAATAGGAGTAGAAAGCATAGATCCGAATACACCCCCGTTAGAAATGGTAAAGGTTCCACCAGTCATGTCGTCTACAGTTATTTTTCCATCACGCGCTTTGACAGCCAAACGTCCTATCTCTTGTTCAATCCCAGCAAAACTTAACGCCTCCGCATTGCGCACTACGGGAACCATCAATCCTTTTGGTCCGGAAACGGCTACACTAATATCACAGTAGTCGTAAGAGATTTTATAATCACCGTCCATCATCGAATTAACATCGGGGAAAAGCTTAAGGGCTCGAACTACCGCTTTAGTAAAAAAGCTCATAAAGCCCAACTTTACGCCGTGCTTTTCTAAAAAAACGTCTTTGTGTTTTTTTCTTAAATCAAAAATGGGCGACATATCTGCTTCATTAAAAGTCGTCAGCATGGCCGTTTCATTTTTTGCGGCTACCAGCCTTTCTGCAACTTTTCGCCTAAGCATCGATAGTTTTGTGCGGTTCTGATCCCGCGCTCCCCAATCTGGTGCAGTACCCATTGCAGGTACGGCTTTTATTGCATCCTCTTTTGTAATGCGACCTCCCCTGCCTGTCCCTTGAACGGCAGCTGCTGAGATTCCTTTTTCAGCAATTATTTTGCGTGCGGCGGGTGAGGGCGTCTGACTCGCATAGGAGGAAGTCTCCACTGGAGTGTCTTGGGGCGCTGGAGTGCTTTCCGCAGCGGGCGGAGTTGAAGCTTTTGGTGCGGCTCCTTCAGCGGCTACTCCTTCCGTATCGATATGACACACAACGGCTCCCACAGCTACGGCGTCTCCCTCTTCCGCTTTTAAAGTAATGGTTCCGCTCACCTCTGCTGGCAACTCTAAAGTGGCCTTGTCAGAATCCACCTCGGCGATAGCTTGGTCTTTTTCAACATAATCTCCATCACTTACCAACCATTGTGCGATTTCTACTTCTGTAATTGATTCACCCGGAGAGGGAACTTTCATTTCTAAAATCATGACTTACTTCTTTGTTCTAATAAAATTATCTTTTGAGGAATCGAAAATATAATCGATGACCTCTTGGTGCCTTCTCTGAAAACGAACAGCACTTCCTGCTGCAGGGGCGCCATAATAACGCCGACTTGCAGGTCTAAATTTTTGGGCTGCTTCCCACTGCAGTAATAAATAACTCCAAGCTCCCATATTACGCGGTTCCTCCTGAGCCCATACCCAGTCTTCTGCTTGCGAAAAAGGATTTATCGCTTTTTCAATTTCTGCAATAGGCAATGGGAATAATTGCTCTAATCGAATTAAAGCCACATCCCTCCGACCTCTTTTTTCTCTTTCTTGCTCAAGGTCATAATAAAATTTCCCTGTGCAGAGTACTACTGTTTTTACTTGGTCGGGGGCAACAGTAGTATCGCCAATAACAGGCTGAAAGGCTCCATGGGTTAATTCTTTTTTTGTTGAGACTGCTTTGGGGTGCCGTAGTAAGCTCTTGGGAGTAAAAACAACTAAGGGCTTTCTGTAGTTTGTTTTGACTTGCCTTCTTAATAAATGAAAAATATTGGCCGGAGTGGTACAATTGGCGACAAACATATTGTCTTTGGCACACAGCTGAAGATAGCGTTCCATACGGGCTGAGGAGTGCTCGGCTCCCTGACCCTCATAGCCGTGAGGCAAGAGCAAAACAATGCCGTTTTGCAGCTTCCATTTGTCTTCAGCCGAAGAAAGATATTGGTCCAACATAATCTGTGCGCCATTTGAAAAGTCTCCAAATTGTGCTTCCCACAGCGTTAAGGTATTGGGACTTGCCATCGCATAGCCGTAGTCAAATCCTAATACACCGTATTCGGAGAGTAAGGAATTATAAACGCGAAAATGACCCTGTTTTTCTGGCTTAATGTGATTGAGTAAAACAACTTCTTCCTCTGCATTTTCTGTTTTCATCACCGCATGTCGGTGAGAAAATGTACCTCGCTCTACATCTTGCCCCGAGAGGCGTACATGAAACCCTTCTTGGAGTAAACTTCCGTATGCCAATAATTCTCCCATCGCCCAATCCAAACTGTCTTTTTCGAAATACATCGCCTTACGGTCAGCAACCAATCGTTCTATTTTTCGAAGGAATTTTTTATTCTCTGGAAGTTGAGTAATCGCCTCAGCAACTCGATTTAGTTCCTTATCCGTTACCGAAGTATCTACTGGGAGCAGCATTTCTTTTTCATCTACCCGTTCAAAAGCCTTCCACTCATCTTCCATAAAAGGCGTGATAACTGTCGTTTCTATTTTTCTAGAATCTTCTAAATTGTTTTCTAATATCTCTTTGTATTGCATTTCTAATTCTTTGACGTGGCCTGGTTGTATATGCCCATTTTGAATTAAAATTTCCGCATAGATATCCCTCGGGTTGGGGTGTTTAGCAATGGCTTTATATAATTCTGGTTGTGTAAAGCGCGGTTCGTCTCCTTCATTATGACCGTATTTTCTATAACCCAAAAGATCGATAAAGACATCCTGTCCAAAACGCATCCGGAAGTCCAAAGCAAAAAGTGTAGCGTGTACAACCGCTTCTACATCATCTGAGTTTACATGGAGCACGGGAGAAAGTGTTACTTTGGCTACGTCTGTACAATAGGTGCTCGAACGCGCATCCAAATAGTTTGTTGTAAATCCGATTTGGTTATTTACAACGATATGAACTGTACCTCCCGTACCGTACCCTTTTAATTTGGCCATTTGGACGATTTCATAAGGCAAGCCCTGACCTGCTATCGCCGCATCACCGTGGACAATGATGGGCAGTACTTTATGGGTATCCCCATTAAATTTGTTTTCTAATTTCGCCCGGGTAATCCCCTCTACTACTGCACCTACAGTTTCTAAGTGAGAAGGGTTGGGGGCAATATTCATATTAATTTTTTTACCGCTGTCAGTAATTCGCTGTGAGGTCCATCCTAAATGGTATTTTACATCACCATCAAAAATGACTTCTTCGTAATCTTTCCCATCGAATTCACTAAAAATATCTTTAGTTGATTTTCCAAAGATATTGGTCAATGTATTCAAACGCCCGCGGTGGGCCATACCCATAACAAACTCTTCTACCCCTTGGTTGGCTGCTGCTTCTACTACCGCATCCAGAGCAGGGATAAGAGACTCTCCCCCTTCCAGAGAAAAACGCTTTTGACCCACGTATTTGGTATGCAAAAAGTTTTCAAAACTAACGGCCTCATTAAGTTTTTTGAGAATGTGCTTTTTTTGTTCTACCGAAAATTGGGGGTGGTTGTCATTCTGATTTAATCGTTGCTGTATCCAATTTACCTTTTCCGGATTTCGAATATACATATACTCGATTCCAATTGAATCACAATAAATTCGTTTTAAATGGTGGATAATTGTTTCTAAAGTATTGGGGCCAATACCCATTATTTCTCCCGCATTGAATACGGTTTGTAAATCTGCTTCTGAAAGGCCAAAATTTTCTATATCCAGAGTGGGGCTGTATTTTCTCCTGTCTCTTACTGGATTCGTTTTAGTAAATAAATGCCCGCGGCTTCGGTAGCCGTCTATGAGTTTTACTACTTTAAATTCATTCTGTAAGTGTTCGGGTATCTCTGTCGTTTCAGTAGCCGCGGAGCCGTTCTGCTCTACTCCAAAATCAAAGCCTTGAAAAAAAGCCCTCCAACTGGGCTCTACACTGTCAGGTTGTTGCAAATACTGATCATAAAGTGCTGCGAAATGAGCCGTATGAGCAGCATTTAGAAACGAATAATTATCCATGCTAAAAAGCGCTACTAAAATCCATTAACAAAATTACAATTTTTGACTGAAGTCCTTCTCTATTTCTAAAAAAATAGTCCTTTTCGATATAAAAACTATTTTTGACTTCCCCGCCTCTCTCTCTAAAGGGGTCCCTACAGAATTGAAGTGTGTAAAAGTTTATTCACTCTCTTGATAAAGACAGCAAACATTTTAATACCTTTTCACCCATGTTTGCATTGGTTGACTGTAATAATTTTTACGCTTCTTGTGAACGGGTTTTTCAACCTCAATTAGAGGGTAAACCCGTAGTCATCCTTTCTAATAATGACGGCTGTGTTATTGCACGCAGCAATGAAGCCAAAGCTTTGGGAATCCCTATGGGGGCGCCCGCATTTCAATACCGCTCTTTTTTTAAACAAAAAGGAGTTCAGGTTTTTTCTTCTAACTACCCCCTTTATGGCGATATGAGCAGTCGGGTGATGTCGCTCTTAGGACAGTACAGCCCCAATCTTGAAATTTACAGCATAGACGAAGCGTTTTTGCAATTCAAAGGATTCGACTTGTTCAATCTCGAAGCGGAAGGACGCCGTATGCGAAAACAAGTCCGCCGTTGGACAGGCATCCCCGTCTCTGTAGGCATGGGACCGAGTAAAGCTTTGGCAAAAATTGCCAATAAAATTGCCAAAAAATACGATACAAAAACAGGCGGTGTATATTGTATCGACACCGAAGACAAAAGGGTTAAGGCCCTAAAATGGACGGCTATTGGTGACATCTGGGGCATCGGCAGGCAACACTGCAAACGACTGGAAGCTCTGGGCGTAAAAAATGCTTGGCAGTTTACTTTACTCCCCGATGATTGGGTAAAAAAACACATGAGTATACTGGGACTGCGCCTTAAAAAAGATTTGCAAGGCCTGCCCTCTATTCAGCTTGAAGAAGTGCCCTCCCCAAAAAAAGGCATTGCTACAACACGCAGCTTTGAAGGTACTTTAACCGCTTTCAGCGATCTGGAAGAACGCGTCTCTACCTTTGCCAACAGCTGTGCAGAAAAAATGCGAAAACAAGGAAGCAGCTGTACGGCCCTGCTCGTTTTTCTGCGTAGCGATCCCCATAAAAAAGGAGCCATCCCTTACCGCAACAGCTGTGTGCTGACCCTACCCTACGCCTCCAACTCCAGTATCACACTGAGTAAATATGCAGTATGGGGCCTGCATAAAATTTTTAAAGAAGGCATCCAGTACAAAAAAGCAGGTGTGATGCTTATGGGTTTGACCCCTACCGCCACCCGTCAACTTCCGCTTTTTGGAGGAGAAGAAGTCAAACACTTGGCAGTGATGCAAGCACTGGACCGCATCCACAAACGCTTTGGCCCACACCAGATCAAACTGGCCAATCAGAATTTGCAACGCACCTGGAAAATGAAACAAGAACACCTCTCCCAACGCTATACGACAGAAATCAAAGAGGTCATTACCGTAAGATAAATAATGGCACCACAAAAACTCACTTTTTTTCATCCCGATCAAGAACAGCAAAAAAGCTTACATCTGGCTCAGGAAGGCATTTCCGCAGGCTTTCCCTCTCCCGCAGACGATTTTAAAGAACTACGTATCAGCATAGATCTGGAAGTAGTACGTAATGAAGAAGCCACCTTTTATGCGCGCGTTTCGGGCGAGTCTATGCAAGGGGCTGGTCTTGACGACGGAGACCTTTTGGTAATAGACCGAAGTCTAGAACCCCAGCGCAATAAAATTGCTGTTTGCTTTATTGATGGCGAGTTTACCGTAAAACGGCTCAAAGTGGGCCCAAAAGGCGTTTTTCTAATGCCCGAAAATCCCAAATACCAACCCATAGAGGTTACCGAAGAAAATGAACTGATCATTTGGGGGATTGTGACTTATGTAGTAAAAAAACTTTAAAGGAATGCCTTTAAAAAAACTTGTTTTAATTCCCTTAAGTCTACTTTTTTTAAATCAATGCAGTAAAGAAGACGAGTTAGCCCTGCCCTCTTGTATTGAACAAAAAATTGAGACCCTAAAAAAAGAAGCCGTATGGAATCCCCCAGCTAAAATCTACCGCTACAACTACCAAAACCAATACGTTTATTTTTTCCCGCAACGCTGTTGTGATATTCCCAGTGAACTCTATACCGAAAACTGCAATTTACTTTGCCTTCCTGACGGCGGAATAACAGGAGAAGGAGATGGTAAATGTGCTGATTTTTTTAAAACGCGGAGTGCGCCTTTATTGGCTTGGGAGGATACTAGGAAAGAGTAGCCCCTTACTCCATCAGCACCTTATAAAATAATTTGGCTAAAAAAGTGGCGAGTTGTTCACTAGTTAAATTGATATCGGTGGTATGGGTCGCTAAAAAGAGTTCAGGAGGAGACCCTACCAACATATAGCTCAGCAATAAAAACTCGTATTTTTCAGTAAAGGCTTTGATTTTTAAATCAGATTTGAGGTCTCGATTTAGGTTTTTAACAATGACTTTAATGAGGTCACTTTGGTAGGAGCTCTGCCGGATATAGGCTTGATTGACAATATGAAATTGGATCATTTGTTCTGTACCTATCAGCTCAAAATAACTTTTAAAAGTACCGTAGAGATAGTCGTAAAGGTTATCGGTGTGTTTGCGTGTGTATTGGATGGCTTCTACCACCTGCTGATTGAGCTGTGCGATTAGCGCATCAAATAGGGTATTCATGTCTGGAAAATAATTGTAAAATGTCCCCCTAGCAATAGCAGATTGCTCTACGATATCCGCTACTGTTGTTTTTTCAAATCCCCTTTCGGAAAAAAGGGAAAGGGCTTCTTCAAGTATGCGTTCGCGTACTTGTTGTTTTTGAATTTCTCTTTTCCCTAAAATCAGCGCCGACTCTTCCATACTTATAAACGCTCAAAAATACCAGCGATTCCTTGACCCCCACCTACACAAGCCGTAACCATACCATAGCGCTGGTTTCGCAGTTTCATTTCTTCTAATAACTGTATGGATAATTTTGTCCCCGTACAGCCCAGAGGATGACCTAAGGCCAATGCCCCTCCGTTTACATTTACTGTTTCTGGGTTTAAGCCTGCCTCTTGAATTACCGCAAGTGCCTGGGCGGCAAAGGCTTCATTAAGCTCAGTCTGTTCGATATCAGATAATTGTAAGCCTGCCTGTTTTAAGGCTTTAGGAATGGCTACACAAGGACCAATACCCATATAAAGGGGGTCTACCCCTCCCACCGCACAGGCTGCAGGTCGAGCCAAGGGTTTTAAATTCAAGGCTTTGACTACCGCTTCGCTCACCACAAGTGTAAAGGCTGCACCGTCAGAAGTTTGGGAAGCATTACCAGCCGTAATCACCCCTCCTTTTTTAAATACTGGACGCAGTTTTGACAACCCTTCTAAAGTCGTATCTCTTCGAACGCCTTCATCTACCTCAACCACATGACTCGTACTTACTTTTTTTCCGTCTTTTACGAATATATCTTCAACCTCTATAGGAACAATTTGATCCTTAAATTTTCCAGCATCAATGGCTGCAGCGGCCTTTCTGTGTGAATCAACAGCAAATTGATCTGCCGCTTCTCTGCTGATGCCGTATTTTTGTGCAACAGCCTCGGCCGTATGCCCCATACTAATGTGGTAATTAATATTTTCTAAATTGGCTTTATAGCTGGGTGCTAATTTGTAGCCCGTCATCGGAATCATACTCATACTTTCAATACCCCCAGCAATATAGATTTCTCCAAAACCCGCTTTGATTTTCGCTACGGCCTGTGCTATGGCCTCCAAGCCAGAGGCACAATAGCGGTTTACCGTTAGGCCGGGAACTTCTTTGCCCAGTGCTCGTGCCGAAATCAGTCTTCCTATTTGCAAGCCTTGCTCGCCCTCAGGGTTAGCACAACCTACGATCACGTCGTCTACGGTTTTAGGATCAATTTCGGGTACTTGCCCCATTAAATGCTGGATCACCTCGACGGCCAAATCATCGGAACGGTAGTTTTTAAACCCTCCTTTTTTTGCTTTTCCTACGGCTGAACGATAGCCTTTGATAATATATGCTTCCATAATTTAATTTCTTAAGGGTTTGTTATTCATTAATAAATACTGAATCCGATCCAGTGTTTTTTGATTTCCCAAAAGACTCATAAAGCCTTCTCTTTCGATATCTAACAGATATTGCTCGCCCACCTGCTGTGGCGCGGTAAGGTCTCCACCACAAAGGACATAGGCTATTTTTCGAGCGATTTCTACATCGTAATCCGACATATAGTCTCCCATTCTAAATTCATTAATAGCAGAGTAAAGTACGCTTATCCCAGCACGTCCCAACACCTTTATGTCCTCCCGTACAGATGGTGGGGTATAATTTTGAGCCAATGCGAGTACTTTTGCTTTTGCCTGACCGATATTCATAGGGGTATTGACACAAACCTCATCTCTTTCCTTTCTGAGGTATTTGAGATCAAAAGCCTCATAGGCAGAAGTCGAGACAGCCGCAGTGGCAATGGATTTAAAGTAATTGATCAAAGTAGGGGTTTGTACATCCCCTTCAAAAAAATCATCTGAGGCGCGCAGGGCAAATTCTTTAGTACCCCCACCTCCCGGCAGGAGGCCTACCCCTACTTCCACCAAACCGATATAAGATTCCGCCGCATATATGCCGGCATCACAATGCATGGCAATTTCACAACCTCCACCAAAAACATACCCTTGCGTCGCGACCACTACAGGTACTTTTGAAGTCCGTATTTTCATATTTATTTGTTGAAAATCATCAACAAAGCGTTCCAATACATCAAACTGCTTTTGCATGGCAAATAGGCCGATATTCATCAGGTTTGCCCCTACAGAAAATTGCTTGGCATTATTTCCAATCACTAAGCCATTCCAATTACCCTCCTCGGCCAATTCTAGGGTTTCCAATAAGGCTTTGCCTACACCTTCACCTATAGAGTTACTTTTTCCAGTAAACTCAAGGCAAAGTACCCCATCACCGATGTCATGAACCACACATTCGCTGTTTTTTACCACTGGAGCCTGAGACCTAAAGCTGTCTAAAATAATATAGGCTTCTGTGCTAGGAACCGCCTCATATTGCTGAGCAGAAATATTGTAGTATTTTTTCTTTCCCCCTTCAAACTTATAAAACCGAGTTGAACCACTCGCTTGCATCTCTTGAATCCACGCTGGCAATTCAGCACCCACTCGCTGTATCAAGTCAAGACCCAATTCAAAGCCAATTAAATCCCAATATTCAAAAGGACCATAATCCCAGAAATATCCGGTCCTCATGGCATCATCTACAGGGTAATATTGATCTGAAATTTCAGGAACACGCGCAGCAGCATAACCCAATAGTTGGCCAAAATATTCCGCGAAAAATTGTTGTTCTTTTGTTTCTCCTGTAACCAAATACTGAAGTCGTTTATTCACTAACTCCATTCCTTTGGCTGTTTTTACAACTTCCATTTTAGGACGAATGGCAGGCGCATAGGTCAAGGTGTTAAGATCGAGCGCATTTATAATGGTTTTACCTGTATCGTCTTTTTGAGTGGTTTTTTCATAAAACCCTTTCCCTGTTTTATTACCCAAAAATTTATTCTCTAAAAGAAATTTGACAAATTTAGGCTCGGGGCGCTTTTTAAGCTGATCGATATATTGATCTCCTTTTACATTTTCACTCACAAAACGGCTCACATGGTCTCCTGTATCCAAGCCTACTAAATCCTGTAAACGAAAAGTGGCTGTATTAGGACGACCGATTAATGCTCCCGTCAGGGCATCAACCTCCTCGATTTTAAAATCATATTTTTCTGTAAGTAAGGTCATTTCTGTACCCGACATAACTCCAATTCTATTTCCAATAAAAGCAGGAGTGTCTTTGCACAATACAGTTTGCTTTCCTAGGGTCACTTTCCCAAATTCCATAAAAAAATCTACAACCTCTTTTTGGGTTTCTGATATTGGAATAATTTCAAGCAGTCTTAAATAGCGTGCTGGGTTGAAAAAATGTGTACCACAAAAACAATTCTTAAAATCAGCGGAACGGCCCTCTGCAAGAAGATGAATCGGAATACTGGACGTATTAGAACTCACCAAACTTTCTTTTTTTCTATACTGATCAACTTTTTCAAAAAGCTGTTTTTTGATCTCTAAATTTTCAACCACCACTTCAATCACCCAATCAGAAGTAGCAATTTGTTCAAAATCATCTTCAAAATTCCCCGTGTGAATTCGAGATACAAAAGAGGAATGATAAAGGGGCGCAGGCTTAGTCTTTATTGCTTTTTCTAGAGCGCTATTGACCCATTTATTGCGGGCGTTTTTTTGTTTAGACTCGGTGGGACTAAGATTTGGAGTTGGGATATCCAAAAGCACAACCTCCATTCCCACATTGGCCAAATGGCAGGCAATTCCAGAACCCATAATTCCAGATCCCAGAACCGCTACTTTTTTTATTCTATAGTTCATGATGTAGATTTTGAATTCCTAAATTTAATAAAAAAATGACACGGTGTCATTTTTTATTTCTACATTTAAATAAAATTTTAAAAATGAGTTTAGAACACATGATTGCTCAATTTGAAAAAAGAGCTGCTACCGCTGCCCCAATTGGCGGAACCATTAAATTTGAAGTTGATGGACAGGGCATTATCATAGATGGAACGGGAGAAACCAATACCGTAAGGGCTTCTAACGATGCAGCTGATTGCAGCATCAGTCTTACTGCCGAAGTCCTTCAAAAACTAAGAGATGGAGAAATAAACCCAATGATGGCTGTTATGGGAGGTCAGATAAAAATAACAGGAGATATGGGATTGGCGATGAAAGTACAATCCTTAATGGGATAAAAAGCGTTTCTTCAGGTGCTTTAGACGGTGCAACTCATGTCTGCACCACAGCATTGGGGTGATTTGATTTTACCCTCGCATTTTCTACAAATTGAAATTTGAACAACGCTGCCATCATCAAGAGTGAGGTGATCGTTTTCAAGGGGTTGGTCGCATTTTGCACAGCTCGCATTGACGGCCATTCCACAGGATGCACATTCGTAAGTTGCCATAATCTTTCTTTTTTAATTGAATCTAATTTACTTATTTTTTTGCAGAAGCACTCAAACTTTTACCTAAAGAGTAGAGTAACCAAATCCAGGGTGCCCCATGAAGAACGAAGTCGAAAACATCCATCCCAGCCATACCCACACCGCCTCCCATAACCCAGCGTATTTTACCGAACAAATGGGGTTCAGGAGTAAAAGGCGCTAAACCGAGCGTTAAAGAAATAAGCAGGGGCGTAAATAAGTTGGACTTTAAAAAGGAATTCATTTTTTTGTATGCAAAAGACTTGTGGGCCAAGGTACAATTTCTCCCGTGATTTTGTCGGTTGGCATTTGCGCGTTTACTTGCTGAAGGTGTGCTGTCAAAACTTGTGCCAGCTCCTCTGTTTTTTCAGGCTTTGATTCTACTAGATTACGTTTTTCATAGATGTCCTCTTTTAAATTATACAGCTCCAGACTCTGGTCGGTGTGAAAATAAATCAATTTCCAATCGCCTTGACGCACGGCGCTATAACTTCCTATACCCGGTCCTTCGGGTCCCCATTCGTTCGGGTAATGCCAAAATAAGGGACGCTTATTATTTTCTTCTACGGCTCCATCGAGTAAAGAAACAAAACTCTGCCCGTCTATAATCTGGGGAAATTGCGCTTCTTTGATTTCCGCCATTTCCATTATGGAAGGGAAAAAATCTTCAATAATTAGAGGGGTTGTATTCACTGTATTGGGAAGGGTTTTATTGGGCCAATAGGCCAGCATAGGTACGCGTATTCCTCCCTCATAGATGGATCCCTTTCCACTCTTAAGTGGACGATTGTGTGTATGTTTTTCTCCCCCTCTAGCTACGGCACTCAAACCTCCATTATCAGACATAAATAAGATAACTGTATTCTCCTCAAGTTGGTGGTCTTCAAGATAGTCAAGCACTTTGCCTAAAGCTTCATCCATACTTTCAATCATGGAAGCATAGCGTGCCTCAGGCTCTTCCAGACCCTTTTCTCTATAAGGAGTAATAAAGCGGTCATTTGCCATTAAAGGAGTGTGAATTCCGTATAAGGCAAAGTATAAGAAAAATGGGGTTTTGGTTGCTACAGGTTTGTCCAAGGCGGCAGTAACCTCTTGAGTAAGAGCTTCTGTTAAAAAAACATCCTGTCCATGGTATTTTTCTAATCCAGGAACGGCCCATATTTCTTTTCCCGGTTTTCCATTGCCAAAATTTTCACGTCCTAAATAACTTTCGGGCGCGCCTGCGGCGTGACCTGCAATATTAATAGCAAAACCTAAATTCTGCGGATCAGAAGAGGGATAGCCAATGGCTCCAAAATGGGCTTTTCCAGCATGAATTGTATAATATCCTGCCTCTGTCAAGAGCTGCGCTAAAGGCTTGGCATAGGCTGCATGAGGCGTAGCGGGGTCTAAACCGATCCCATTGTAATTCCAATCGGGAAATTCCAAAAAAGGGTGATTGAGTTCCATCGGTTGTTTTTGATCGGGTTTGAGTGTCCAATTCGTCACCCGATGGCGTGCGGCATTCATGCCTGTCATCAAACTTACCCGCGTAGGTGAACAGACAGGCGTAGCATAGGCATTGGTGAATTTAACTCCTTTTTTGGCCAATCGCTCCATATTGGGTGTTTTATAGAGCACATTAAAAGGAGTAGGCTGATTCCAAAAAGGAACAGAGGTGTCTTGCCAACCCATATCGTCTACAAAAAATAAGACAATATTTGGAGGGCGCTCCACGGAGGGTGTTTGACAGCCCAAAAACAAGCTTAGGAGTGCTAAAACCAAATACCTTTCCCCCCTAGTCTTCACTTAATTCAGGAGCTTTAAATAATCCAAGATTCGACACTACGAGCTGCGCTTTGGATTCATTTACTGTAAAGCGGACCCCTTCAATCGTTTGAGTTTTAAAACGCACCAATCGCTTATTGCCTATTGTACTGCCTTCATAGACCTTTGTCCAATTGCCTTCTTTCAAAATTTCTAACACAAAAGACTTTATCCGCTGGCCCATAGGTAAGTATTCTTGTACCATAAATGTATTGGTTTCTACTGGGGTTTCCAGTTGGAGTTCGATAGTCGGTTTCACCACTTCTGAGTGAGATACCCAATAAGTATTCGGTTCATTGTCAATTAAAGCCTCTGGGGTATATCCCTTTGCTGTAGTACTCGTTTTGAGCTTTTGTCCCTCAGCGAGGTTTTGCGCAAAAGTCTCTTTTAGAAAAGCCGCTAACTCATTGAGTACTGCTACTTCATTTTCATGTACCAAGCCGCGGGTGTCAACAGGTAAATTTAATAAGAGTGAACTATTAAGTCCCACAGAGTTGTAATAGATATCTACTAGTTTAGATAATGACTTGACTTGATCGTCTTGTTCTGGATGATAATACCACCCGGGGCGTATAGAAACATCGGTCTCTGTGGGTACCCAATGGGTCCCCTTTTCTTGTCCGGCAGCAAATCGCTGAAAATCGGGCATCCCAGCATATACACTGTCCCTGTATATCGATGACCAGGTCGTCTCGTTGGCATAGCCTTTTTCATTTCCTACCCAGCGGATATCGGGACCTGCATCACTGAAAATAACGGCTTGCGGCTGCAGGCTGCGCACGAGTTCTATAGTCGTTGGCCAATCATAATATGATTTTTTATCTACTCTGCGCTCTTCATTGGCTCCTCCGTAATACCCGTCACCCCCATTGGCACCGTCAAACCAAACCTCAAAGACTTCACCATAGTCCATAAGTAATTCTCGCAGTTGATTTCGAAAGTAAGTAATATACTCGGGCTTGCCGTAATCGGGATGATTGCGATCCCATGGAGAAAGGTAAACTCCAAATTTTAATCCAAACTCTTTACAAGCATCCGACAGTTCGCGGATCAAATCGCCTTTCCCTCCTCTCCAGGGTGCATTTTTTACTGAGTGTTCGGTATACTTACTGGGCCATAGACAAAATCCATCATGGTGTTTAGCAGTAATGATAATCCCTTTCATTCCTGCATCTTTGGCCACGCGTGCCCATTGACGCGTATCCAGTTCTGTAGGATTAAACTGACTTGGCTGTTCATCTCCATACCCCCATTCTTTATTGGTAAACGTATTCATATTGAAGTGAATAAAGGCATAATACTCCAATTCCTGCCAAGCCAACTGATGTGGATTCGGAAGGGGACCAACCGGCTCTAGCGGGGCTTCTACGGAAGTACAGCTGAGGATAAATCCGAGAAATAGATTCAGCCATATAAATTGAAAATAAGGGAGGGACTTCATAGGGTCTATTTTTTAAATTTTGGATCGATAAATTCCCATTCTCTGATATGAGGATGGCGATGGGCAATACGTTGGAGCGAATCTATTTGCGCTATAATTTCTGGAAACTGCGTGGCTAAATTATTTTGCTCCTGGGGGTCTTCTTTGAGGTTGTATAATTCCCAAGGGGTGTTAGGATGAATTTTCATTTCAGTTTTTACTCCTTTCCAATCTCCCATTCTCAGGGCTATCTGTCCTCTTTTTTCTGGGTATTCGAAATAGATATAATCGTGCTGCTGTTGGCCTTTTTCTCCTAATAATTCTGGTAAAATAGAAATACCATCTGGCGAGCGTTGGCTTTGCTCACTCAACTCAGCAAAAGTATTGTACATGTCCCAATGCCCCGAAACCAAATTGGATACTGAACCCGGTTGAATTTTTCCTTTCCAATAAGCGATAAAGGGAATGCGAATTCCACCTTCATATACATCCATTTTAAGTCCTCTTAGACCTCCAGCGCTATTGAAATATCCAGCATCCACACCGCCCGCAAAAGTGGGTCCGTTATCACTAGAAAAAAGAATGAGGGTATTGTCTTCTTGACCTCTTGCTTTAACTGCTTCCCATATTTTTCCTACTTCTGTATCCAAATGCGTAATCATGGCTGCATAGGCGGCGTTGGGAGTTTGATGCGCAGTATAGCCTTTGGTTCCATGGTATTCTTTTTCCTCAAATTGATCTTTATACTGTTGCACTAAAGAATCGGGTACCTGAAGGGATACATGAGGAATTGGAGAAGGATAATAGAGAAAAAAAGGTTTTTGGGTAGCGGTGGTATCCAAAAAATGAAGTGCTTTTCCCAGCATGCGGTCGGGAGCGTAGTCTACTCCTTTAAATTGTTCAAAAGCCTGCTGACCTGCCCCTTTTTCTATGGGACTGTGTACCAGGAAATAGTCGTTATTAAGAGGTGCGGGTTTGTCATTTTCCCATAGGTGGGTTGGATAATAATTATGTGCTTGTTTTTGGTCCAAATAACCGTAGTAATAATCAAACCCTTGCAACAAGGGGCTTCCTGTAGTTCCATTCATCCCCAAACCCCATTTTCCGACCATAGCGGTCTGATAGCCCGCATTTTTGAGCATCTTGGCTAGAGTAGGTGTGGTTTCAGGAATCGGCATTTGTCCGCCCTCATTTTCATCTTCGAATTGACCTAGCTCATAATTGCCTCTGATATAGGCATGTCCAGCATGTGTTCCTGTCAAAAACATATAGCGGGAGGGCGCGCATACGGGTGCCCCGGTATAGTGTTGGGTAAAACGCATGCCCTCGGCAGCCAAACGGTCTAAATTGGGGGTTTTAATTTTTTCTTGGCCATAGGCACCGAGCTCTCCATAACCCAAATCGTCCGCCAAAATATAGATGATATTGGGTCGTTGTTGGTTGGTTTGATCGGGGGCAGTACATCCCATGTAAAATAAAGCTGCAAAAAAAATGAATAAGGAAAAGCGCATCTTATATTTTGATAAAAATTTGTTTTTTAAATAGCCAATTACACAAATACCACAAACCGAAAAGCACAACAAAACCAGAGAACAAGTCTGCCAGCCATGGGGAAAACCCTCCTATAAGGGAATTTGAAAAAGGGCGGATTACTTTTAAAAAAAGTCCTCCCCCTCCCAAGGAAGCAAAAAGGTAGATAAAGAGTGGATTGACGCCTACCACTCTAAAGACAAAGGTTTTTTTAATAATTTGTTTTACATCTATTAACCAATAACAAAGTGCTAATGCGAGGAACGTCCACCCTGCTGAAAGCAAGACAAATGAGGTAGTTGATATCCGTTTAATTACAGGGGTGAAAAAAGTAGTGAGGTAGCCTATAACCAGGGCTATAATTCCAGCAATGACTAAACGTTTTAATTTTTCTGACTGGGCGGTATTGTCCATCAGCCATTTGCCTGCTACAACGCCCCAGAGTGTATGTGCCGCCGTTGGGAATGCATTAAAAGCAGCCCAATGCCCTCCGTATTCATATCCAGAAATAAAAATATTAAACCACGCACCGAAGTTTTCTCCAGCAACAAAAGCTTGATCAAAACCGACCACTGGGAAAAAGCGGTATAACAAGTCTGAAATGACTATACAAAGTACACCCACTCCTATTTGAATACTCGAGCTTTGTTTTAATAACAAAAAGGAAATCAAATAGGTAAAAGACAATTGTGCGAGGACATTATCAAACTGAAATACAATTTTTTGAGGCCCGATACAATAGAGCCCCCACCCAAAGAGCAGGAGTAAAAATGCTCTTCGAAAGGCATGGTTGCGAATCGCCGTTTCGGAGTCTCCTTTTTTCTTTCGGTTGGCGTAGGACAAAGGAATAGACACTCCCACAATAAACATAAAAAAAGGCTGGACTAAATCCCAAAAATGCAAGCCTTCCCATTTGGCGTGATGAAACATAAAATCCATTACCGCAGTAAGTTGTTCATTTCCAGACTCCATTAAAACCTCAAAGAGGTGTGCAAATTCTGCAATAAGTAAAAACATAACCAAGCCTCGAAAAAAATCTAAAGAGACCAATCTATTTTTTAAATTAGGGGTATCACTCATCTTAATTCAATTTTAATTACAGTATCAATTTCGTCTTTGGCAAGTTTAGAGACATCAATGGCTAAGCCGTATTGGTCATTTCTATAGGGGAGCTTCGTATTGGTTTTTAGGTCATAGATCCCCTTGATTTTTACTGGGACTTTATCTGCATGAATAATGTCAATTTCAGGATTGAGCAGGTGCACAAAAACGGTTTTCTCTTTTTGTGTAGAGACAAAACCCTCATTAGGAGGGATCGGTCCTTTTCGAGTACCATAAATCGTGGCTCCATTTTCTTTGAGCCAGTTTCCCATTGTTTTTAATGAGGCTTGGTGTTTAGGCTGGATTTTTCCATTGGGCATAGGTCCTACATTTAAAAGCAAATTACTGCCATAGCCCGCAGCTTTAATTAAGTAATGTATGAGCTCTTTTTCAGATTTGTGTTTTCTGTCTTGTAAATTAAATCCCCAAGAGCCATTAATCGTTTCACAAACTTCAAGTGGAACGGTACCGATTTGATCGGCAGGCGTCCCCCATCCTGTAGTATTATTTCCTGGAAGGTCTTTTTCAAACATTTGAAAATCCTCGCCTTCAATTACACTGATGTGGTGGTTGTTTCCGATAAGGGCTTGGGGTTGCATTTGGTGAATCATACCGTAAATTTCGCCGTAATGCCAATCCACTTTAAGTTTGCCGAATTTTTCACCATCCCATTCTTTTTGATCCCAATGCCCATCAAACCAGATACCCCCTATCTCACCATAATTAGTCAAAAGCTCTTCAAGCTGCGCCTTCATAAAGGCAATATAGGTTTCCCATTCACCTTCTCCCCTGCCCAGAATACCGTTTCCTGTACGCCCTCTAGGAAAATAATCATCCCGGTTCCAATCCAAAAGGGAGTAGTAAAAAAAGAGTTTTATTCCTTGCTTTCTACACTCCTCGGCAAGCATTTTTAAAACGTCTTTTCCGTAGGGAGTTCGGTCTACAATGTCATAATCTGTAGCTTTAGAATCAAACATAGAAAAGCCATCGTGATGCCTACTTGTTATGGTAATATACTTCATGCCGGCATCTTTAACCATACTGACCCACTCTACTGGATCAAAATCAATGGGGTTAAAAAAGTGCGGTAGTTTTTCATATTCTTCAATACTGATATTTTGATTATTCATTACCCATTCACCATCCCCCAATAGACTGTAAACCCCCCAATGAACAAAAAGACCAAAACGGGCATCTTGGAACCACTCCCTCGCCTCCAGGTTTTCTTGGCTGGGGGTATAGCTTTGGGCCTGTGTCAAAGAGATAAATAAGAAGAAAGATAAATAGGGAAAAAGCGTTTTAAATTTCAAGGGTTTCATTTTAAGTTGGTTAGTGATTTAAATATACTAATTTTAACCAAACAGTCTGTCTAATTTTAATTACGTGTTTTGAATTCAATAAGGTTTCTCCTCCTACTTTCAGCAGTCTTTATAATTCACTGTACCTCCCCGAATCCATCATTTGAAAATCAAGTTTATCTTAATGGTGAAGGGGGTTATGCATGCTATCGAATTCCTGCGCTACTTCAAACCCCCCAAGGAACGCTGATGGCTTTTGCCGAGGGAAGAAAGTCAGGCTGTAGTGATTTTGGAGATGTCGATCTGCTGCTTAAGACAAGTAAAGATAATGGCCTTCATTGGAGTGAGGCAAAAGTAATTGCAGAATTCGATAGCTTACAAGCGGGTAATCCCGCACCTGTCCTAGATCGGTTTGATCCAAATTATCCTGAGGGGCGGATTTTTTTATTTTACAATACAGGAAATGCGTCAGAAAATGAAGTTCGCCAAGGTAAAGGATCTAGGCAAGTCTATTTTATCACTAGTACAGATGAAGGCAAAAACTGGTCACAACCCCTGGAAATAACACAGCAAGTTCACTTTAATAAAAGTACCGGCGATGCAACAAAAGATTGGCGTACACATGCTACAACACCTGGACATGCTTTTCAATTCAAATATCCTCCATATCAGGGTCGTATTTATATTCCAGCAAACCATTCTCAAGGCCCCCCTCAGGAGGGTTTTAATGAATATCGGGCCTATGGATTTTATACTGATGACCACGGTCAGACTTTTAGAGTAAGTCCAGACCTGAAAACGCCTTCTTCGAATGAAGCCATAGGAGTAGAACTCCCTTCTGGTCAATTGATGCTCAATGTAAGAGAACAAAACGGAGCAACCAAAACAAGATTGATTGCATTGAGTGATACGGGTGGGGAGAATTGGGATGCAGAGTATTTTGATGACGCCTTAATAAGCCCCGTATGTCAATCAAGTCTATTGGTTTTTGAGGGACTCAAAGATACTCTCTTGTTGTATTCGGGTCCAAACTCTAAGACTCAAAGGGAAAAAATGACAATAAAAGCAAGCCAAGATGAGGGAAAGACATGGGCTTATCAAAAAGAAATTTATGCAGGAACCGCCGCCTATTCCGATTTGGTGCAAATTGACCTCAACAGCATTGGGCTGCTCTATGAAAAAGAAGGGGCAGGCTTATTTTTTAAAAATTTACCCCTCCCAGAATTAATGAAATAATCTTAAATTTAAAATAAAAATGAATAAAACGATCTCCTTTTTAATAGTCACTGCATTAATGATGCATTTTCAGGATTTAAAAGCTCAAGACTGGGCAAATTTCAAAGAATTTAAAATGGCAAATCAGGAACTACCGCCACTGGAAGAAGGGGCAGAACGAGTTGTTTTTATGGGGAATTCCATCACGATAGGATGGCTTACTACCCATCCTGAGTTTTTTGAAGGCAAACCTTATGTCAATAGAGGGATTAGTGGACAAACTACTCCTCAAATGTTAGTTCGCTTTCGCTCAGATGTTGTCCATATCGATGCAACCGCAGTAGTAATTTTAGCAGGAACAAATGATGTCGCAGGCAATACAGGTCCCACAACCCTAGAGCAAATAGCAGACAATATTAAATCAATGACTGAAATCGCCCGCGCAAATGGGGTCAAAGTCATTCTATGTTCTGTACTCCCTGCCTATGATTATCCGTGGCGACCCGGCTTGGAACCCAATATCAAAATACCAAAACTTAATGCGTTAATAAAAAACTATGCTGATCAGAATGAAGTCTTTTATCTCGACTATTTCAGCGCCCTCAATAATGGTAAGAATGGAATTGATAAACAGTACTCCTACGATGGGGTACACCTCACTTTAGAGGGATATCAAGTTTTAGAACCACTTCTTGAGGAGGCATTAAAAAAGGTCTTGAAGTAAACCCCAGGACCTTTTTAATTTTTACGTGCGTATTCTTTATTTCGTTAAAGTCAAGGCCGCCCGATAATAATCCCACCCCATATGGAGGGTTACCGCATTTTCTCCCGCTTTTTCAAAAATCATTGAAAAAGCTTCTAGAGACTCGTCTCCTTCTGTAAGAGGAACACTAATTCTTGCCACATCTAAGGCTTCGTCATAACTATAGGCACCCCATACATGGGTCGCCTTATTAATAATTACCGTCATTTGGCCTTCTGAAGGAATCGCATAGAGTGTATAGACGCCTGCATCTAAAGACGTATTTCCTACTTTCATCGCTTCATAAAGTGTCAGTTCAGTTGATTCATTCGCCCCCATACGCCAAATTTTTCCTTCTGGTACTAAAGATTCAATCGAACGACTATTCAGCTGAGGGCGGCTATATAGAACACGTGCCCATTGTGCTTCTCCACGTCCACCAGGATATTCAATTAGATCCAGCGGGCTCTTATCTAATCCTTTAAATTTCTGCGCATAAAGCCCAGAAACAGAAATTAGAGCTACAAAAATAAAAGTGATAAAATATTTCATAATGTAAATGTTTTTTTCGCTAATATAAGGTAGTTCCTCTGCTTATACACTTAATCTATCAAAAGAAATTCCCCATAAACAGGATGGTGATCAGATACCCAAAGACCCTTTTCTGTTTTTAACCATAAATGCTTGGCTTCTCTTACTTCAAAACCTTGTTGAAAGATATAGTCAATTCTTCTCTCTCCATTAGATGTGGGGTCAAAGCCTGTAAAGGTTCCGTAATTCGATGCATTTTTATCGAGCTCTTGCTGGATATCCGATAAGGCATTTTGTAAAACTTTTATGGGCGCTTGATCCGGAGTCAAATTAAAATCTCCTGTTAAAATGACAGGGAGACCTTCTTTATTTAGTTTTTTTATTTGAGTAAGAATAAGCTGAACAGACTGAGCTCTGGCTTCTGTTCCTCGATGGTCAAAATGGGTATTAAAAACCCAAAATTCACGTTTTGTTTTGCGATGAAGAAAATGGGCATAGGTACAGATTCTTTCTAAGGCTGCATCCCAACCTATTGAAATCTGATTGGGGGTCTCTGAAAGCCAAAAGGTATTGGAATCCAGTAACTTCAATTCTTCCTTTAGATAGAATATAGGACTGTATTCCCCCTTTGTTTTTCCGTCTTCTCTACCCACTCCTATATACGCATAATCAGTTAAACCTTTCGAGAGACTTATTAATTGGCTATAGACGACTTCCTGCATTCCCATAATATCGGGTTTGAGTGCTGACAAAGCCTGAAGCATAGGCGCTTCTCTGTACTCCCAGAGGTTGGGTCCATCCTCAGGACTAGGATAACGTATATTATAAGAAAGCAGTTTCATTTCTTGGGCGAAAATATTCGATAAAATGCCAAAAAAAATAAAATAACAGACTGTAAAAGCAAACGATTTTGATCTCATATAGAAGTATTCCTCATAAAATTAACAGTTGGGGATTTATATTCTCTCCAAAGTCAGTCCTCGAATAGTATGTTATCTATTGCTAAAATACTATTGAGCAAAACTGTTGCGCCCTTTGCAATGGCCTCAGGGGTAGAGAATTCCTCTGGAGCATGACTAATTCCATTTACACTGGGCACAAAAATCATACCTGTAGGTGTCAGTACAGCCATATCCTGGGCGTCATGACCGGCACCACTAGGAAGTGTAATATGCGAATAATTAAGGGCATCAGCATTTTGTCGAATTACTTCCTGTATCCTGGGATCCGTCAATGCGGGTGCTGCAGTAGCATCAATGGGTTTAAATTCGAACTGTGTTTGAGTGGCGGCTGCTATCGCTTCTGAGCGCTTTTTAATTTGTTGATATAAGGAATTTATTTTGGCTGCATCTAAATCGCGAATTTCAAGGCTCGCAGTCACTTTTCCTGGAATAACATTTGGAGCCCCTGGATAGGCTTTTATACGCCCTACCGTTCCTACTTGAGCCCCTTGGGTTTGTGATACAATTTCATTTACTGCCAAGATGAATTGAGCCGCCGCAATTAGGGCGTCTTTTCGATCCTCCATAGGGGTTGTCCCTGCATGGTTTGTATTACCTGTAATTTCAACATCCCACCATTTTAAGCCAACGATCCCTTCCACAACGCCAATGTCGATTTGCTTTTGATGCAATCGATTCCCTTGTTCGATGTGCAATTCTAAAAAGGCGTGAAGTGTCTCTGGGTTTCTTTTTATATTCAATACATGCGCTGTATTTCCTCCTAAACGATTAATCCCCGCTCCATTGGTATAGCCTGAAGCCGTTGGAACTTCCAAAGTAGCTTGGTCAATTTTTCCTGCCAAGGCCCTAGATCCGAATATAGCCCCTTCTTCATTTGAAAAAATAATAAGTTCTAGCGGATGCTGGGTCTGAATATTATTTTCTATCAGGGTTTCTACAACCTCAATTGCCCCCATGACCCCTACATTCCCATCATAGTGTCCTCCATTAGGCACCGCATCGATATGAGAACCAAATGCAATTACTGGGAGGGACTGGTCTTTTCCCTTTTTCTTTGCAATCAGATTTGCAGCAGCATCGATTTCAACAGTCAAACCCAAAGCTGTTAAGTATTCTGTCAAATAAGCCCTTGCTGCAAGATCATAATCACTGAAAGCAACCCGATCATTACCCCCCTTACTATTCATCCCAAAAGTAGATAGTTTTTGTAGCTGCGCCTCTAAACGTTCAGCATTAATTTGTAAGGGTGATTTTTGAGCATTAATACCAGTAAGGCACAAAAAAAATAAAGACAGGAATAAAAATGAGTGTCGCATAACAGAGTGTTTGAGCCTTCTAATTTAGAATTTTTTCACAGCTTTTTTTTATAGGAGCGGATCTTTAGCAAAATCTATTCTTTTTTGTAATTTCAAAAAAAATCAAAGAATGAAGAATTACTTAAGTAGCGTCCTGATTTTGTGCTCTTTAATTTCTGTATTAGCACAAGAGGCCAGGGTATTAGATAACCTCAGCTTAGCAAGTGAGGTATTGGGTGAAGAGCGAAAATTTGCAGTTTATCTCCCCCCTGATTATGAAACTTCATCTCGGGCCTATCCTGTACTCTATTTGCTACACGGCTATACTGATGATCATACCGGCTGGATTCAATTTGGAGAGGTCCACCATATCGCAACGCAAGCGATTGCAAATGGGGAGGCTACACCCATGATAATTGTTATGCCCGATGCGGATACTGGCACACCAGGCTATATTAATGCACTTTCAGGAAATTGGAATTATGAAGATTTTTTCTTTAACGAATTAATTCCCCATGTAGAAGAACGATTTCGGATAAAAAAAAATAAGCGATTTCGTGCCATCGCAGGCCTTTCTATGGGTGGAGGGGGTAGCTTTATTTATGCCCTCAGAAGGCCTGATTTATTCTCCTCAGCGGCACCCCTCAGTGCCTCTTTAGGGCCACAAAGTTTAGAAGAAATGAAAGATTTTGGCTATTTGGGTTATGATGCGACTCATTACACTCAAAAAGATTTTAAACGCTATTCTCAGCGCAATAACCCCTTGGATTTAGTCGATCAAATGGAGACAAACGTACTGAATTCAGTACGTTGGTATATCGATTGTGGAGATGATGATTTTTTATATAGAGCCAATAGCTTGATGCATATTAAAATGCGTGATAAAGGGGTGAAACACGAATTTCGAATTCGAGATGGCGGCCACTCTTGGACTTATTGGAGGTCTGCTTTACCCAAAGTGCTCTCTTTTATTTCAGATCACTTTCACCAAAACTAATCCTACTCAAGGAGAGGTTCAGAAAAAGTTCAGCGATGCTCAGAGCAGTCATTTTTGATATGGATGGGGTCCTAGTAGATAGTGAACCACTTCATTATAGCGCCTATCAAAAAATGTTTCAAGACTATCAGCTCCAGGTCTCTGACTCACTTTACCAATCTTTTACGGGTCAAGCTACGCTCGAAATCTGCCAAAAGCTTGTCAACACTTTCAACTTAAATCTGAAAGCGGAAACCCTAGTTGAAACAAAACGAATTTATTTTAAGCAACTCCTCGAGGAAGCACAAGATTTTAAATTAATTATAGGGGTGAGACCACTCATTCAAAATTACTGTGATGCTGGACTTCGTCTAGTATTGGCCTCTTCAGCCTCTATGGTGAATATTAATCGTATTTTCAAACGCTTTGATTTAGACCCCTATTTTATTGCAAAATTCAGTGGTGCAGATTTAAAAGCCTCAAAGCCTGACCCAGAACTCTTTATTAAAGCCGCACATGCTACGGGCTTTGACAGAGAAAATTGTATGGTGATTGAGGATGCTGCCAATGGAGTGCTGGCTGCTAAACGGGCAGGGCTATTTTGTGTGGGCTTCGACAGTCCGCATTCAAAAAATCAAGACCTTAGCTTGGCTGATCTTCGCATTCGCTCTTTTAAAGAAATTTATTATTCTAAGATCAGGACCTATTTTGAAAAAAACAGCACATCTACTCCTTAGAAGGCTTGCTTGTAATCTGTCTATTTTTTCATTTTCTTTTTTTGCTGCTGATTTGATTTTTGTTCCAGCGAAATAAAAAAAGCCCAGAGATAGGAAATCATAAAAATAATGAGGTAGGGGGCTATATAGAGGTAATAAAAATTGGGGTCAGTAAAAAGTATTTGCAAATAATCAGTAGTTGTGCTGTAATACCCTATCCGATCATTGGATAAATCATAAACAAGTCCAATAACTAATAGTAACGTATAGCTAATTATCAGTATGCGAAGCGGAAGAGCATACCTCTTTTTGAGATAAGTAAATCCAAAGTAATAGACGAGTTTTTTCAAAATTATAATTTATACCAGCAAAAATATAAAACTCTTGTTCTCTGAGACTTAATTCTTTTATTAAAAAAATTATTGTGTTACTTTTCAACAATTAAACTTTTTGAAATTTAAATTGTCGAATAAAAAAAACAAATACATGAAAGCTTATACACAAAAACTTGCCGCGATCGTCCTTCTCGTAATGGGACTCATTTCGTGCCAATCTGAAACCAAACAAAAAAATGAAATCACCCTAGGTCTACAAACCTATTCCTTCCGAACAATGGAAGACCAAAGTCCCTTAGCTATTTTAGACTATGTTAAGCAAACTGGTATTAAAAATATTGAGCTTATGGGCAACCATGCTGAGCCTTTTGCAGGTGCCCCTGAAAGTATGATGAGCGATCGTGCTAAAATGGCAATACTCATCAAACAATACCGGAACGAACCCCTTACGGACGAAGAAAAAGTCATTGCTGCTGAAGTGGCAGCACAGAGAGAAGCCTATAATGCTGAAGTTCAAGCTTGGCGTAAAAATGTGGACTTAAAAAAGTTTGAAGCGCTAAAGGCATTATATGATGAAGCGGGAATTTCAATCTATGCCTTTAAACCCAGAGTCTTTGAAAAAAACAATACCGATGACGACATCCGCTACGGTATGCGTGCCGCCAAAGCCCTAGGAGCAAGTCATGTTACTTTAGAACACCCTGAAGACGATGCACATACCGCCCGTTTGGCAAAAATTGCTGAAGAAGAGGGAGTCCTTATTGGGTATCACGGACATGAGCAGCAAACCCCGACGCTATGGGATACTGCCCTAAGCCAGTCCGATGCAAATAGAATGAATTTAGATTTTGGACATTATATCGCAGCGGAAAATGAAAACCCCTTAGAAATTATCAAAACCAAATCCGATAAAATTGTAAGTATGCACCTCAAAGACCGCCAGAAAAAAAGTAATGGTGGTGGAAATTTAGTTTGGGGATCGGGAGATACGCCAATAGTTGATGTTATCAAATTAATTAAGGAGAATGGCTATACTTTTCCAGTAACTATTGAATTGGAGTACGACATTCCTGAAGGTTCAGATGCTGTACAAGAGGTAAAAAAATGTTTGGCTTATATCGAACAAATTCAATGATTTAAATGTAAAAACTGCTTGATTCTTTCTCTCAATAACTAAAAATTAAATCTTTTGAAAAACGCAAAAAAACAGACTAAAAAAGCCCCTGCCGACTCAAGACGAGACTTTATAAAGAAAGCGGCCTCTGCTTCACTTATATCAATCGTTCCTAGTAGTACGATTACTAGCTTGGGCTATCCTTCACCTAATGATTTAGTCAATATTGCTGCGATAGGAGTAGGCAGTCGTGGCGGACAGGTTATTGGAAATATTGCGACGCCAGAGGTGGTCGTAGAGCGGCCCAGAATGAGTGGCTTTTTACGCCAACCCTATGGGGGTATTCAGCCCGAAAGAAGACCGTTCAACAGGGGGAATAGCGGCGATCAAAAGCCCTTTAAATACGCCAATATTTATGCCATTTGTGATGTAGACCACAACTATGCTGGACATATTATTAAAGGCTACCCAAAGGCAAAGACCTACTACGATTTCCGAGAAATGATCGATAATGATAAGAATATCGATGCAGTAGTAATTGCCACGCCAGACCATACCCATGCTGTGATCTCTTCCTATGCCATGAAGGCTGGAAAACACGTTTATGTTGAAAAACCGATGACCAAAACCATTTATGAAGCCCGGTTTTTAAGAGATTTGGCACGTAAAACCAATGTGGTTACCCAGGTCGGTAATCAGGGCCACAATGTGGAGGGGACCATGCAGACTGTAGAATACATCCAATCGGGAACTATTGGAGAAGTGAGTGAAGTGCACCTTTGGTCCAATCGTCCTGTATGGAAACAGGGATATTTTAAACGTCCTGAAGGCGTAGAAGTTCCCAAAAACTTAAACTATGATTTATGGTTAGGTCCTGCCCAGTATAAGCCTTACCATCCCGATATTTTGCATTTTGCATGGAGGGGCCTTTGGGACTATGGGACCGGAGCAATGGGTGATATGGGAGCCCACACTTTTGATGCTCCTATTTGGGCTTTAGATCTTGGGCTGCCAACAAAAATCCAGGCAACTACCACACCATTTAATGATGACTACCTCCCTGTATCTGAGAGTGTAACCTATGAATTTGAAGCTAGAGGAAATCAGCCTCCTGTAAAAGTGACCTGGTCTGATGGAGGAATCAAACCAGCGCGCCCAGCAGAATTGGAGGCCAACAGAGGACTTAGAGAAGCACTTTATATCGGAACAAAAGGAAAACTGATGCACGGCACACATGGAGCCCTCCCAGAATTGATTCCTGAAAATACAGCAGCCAAACCAAAGCAATGGTTGGCCCGACCTAAGAGCGTTTATTTGGATTTTGTCGATGCGATTAAAGAAAATAGACCCGCAGCGAATAATTTTGAAATTGCTGCTAAGGTTACCGAAATTATGCTTTTAACCAATATCGCTGTAGCCGCTCAAAAGTTAGACCTTACCTTGGAATACGATGCTGCGCAAATGAAAATTACCAATTGCGAAGAAGCAAATAATTATTTCCATTACGAATACCGTAAAGGGTGGGAACTGTAATCCATTTCCCTAGCTAAAAAACTATTGAGATGAACGAGGACATGAAACCCTGCCCGCGTTGTGACTCTCCTTATGGTTACGCATTGGGACAAAGTAGGTATGCCTGTCCTGAATGCTACCTGCAATGGAATCCAGAGGAAAGCAATACGAATGCTACTCCAACTGTAGTGGATGCTAACGGTAATGAATTAGTTAATGGTGACACGGTGATTGTAACTAAAGATCTTCCTGTAAAAGGTGCTCCTAAACCCATCAAAGCAGGTACTAAGGTTAAAAATATTCATTTGACAGAGGGAGACCACAATATTAGCTGTAAAATTGATGGTTTTGGTGCCCTGGCTTTAAAATCGATTTATGTTAAAAAGGGGTGAATCCGAATCTTAGGGTTTTTTTACTTTTTTCTCTTGCTATAAAACAAAAAACCCTCCACTTGGGAGGGTTTTTTTTATAAGATTAATTTACACTTCCTTGAAACTGAAGTAATTCTAAAAGGACTCTGTATCTAAATCCATTGGGGTTATATTCTGACATTTTTGATTTAGATAAAATTGATTGATCATAATCCATGGGAGAAAGCGCTTTCATTGCACTTGCTAAATTCGTATAATGATCATAGGACAAAATACTAGACTCATTCATCCCTTGAGGATAAACTCTGGCTAAGATACCCCAACCTGCAAGGCCATTTTTACCTACCTTTTTTTCAAAATAAGGTTTCCAGAGTTTTAAATTTTCATTGACAAATCCGCCTAAATCTTTAGGTTTAGCATAATTCCATACGGCGTATTTAAAATCTCTCAAAGGCGAAAGTTCATCGATTAATTTATAGCGCTGAATCATCATAGTAGAAGCGATTTCATAAGTAGAAATATAATTCGGGTTCATCCCTAGAACTTCTTCGGCACTAGCCCAAATAGTATTTGAATTCGCCAATTGCTCAAAATCCTTATAGACTAAAACAAATGCATGGGTAGGCATTTCCTCATCATTAAGGATACCGGCATCAGCAACTCTAAAAAAAGCAGTGGCTAATAAATTCCCTTTATCAATTGCATTTTGTTTCACTTTTGACCAGTGGTTCATCTCTTTTGCTTCAAATTCAGCAATATGCTCACTAGGTACATGTCTGTAATGTATCTCTACAACATTCTGAGAAAACAATAGAGAAGTGAAAAGGAGGGTAAAAAGACTAGATAGTTTTTTCATATTGATTGATTTATGATTAATATAATTGTAAGATAATTAGATTTAATAAAAAAGAAAAGCACTTCCTTCAAGAAGGCCCTCACTTTTTATCTTAAGATTTCGAAATCGCTACTTTATCTGTCAGAACAAGGTAGATAGCAACTAAAGGCAAGACAGTTAGGATTAAATGAAAATACTGCGCAACATCAGGGACCTCTGAGACCCCAACGAGATAGATCCCGAATAAATTAATTAAAGCCAAACAGATATAAATTTTAATGGCTGCTGATTTTGCGAGTTTACTTCCGTCATACTGTAATTTATTAGGCAGTGCTAAAGAGGATTGTATTGTCCATAAGACTGCTGTAGCCAAGTGAATTGTTTCTTGATTTTCCAAGAAAAATCCGATCTCAGAGGCGATCACAATGATTCCAAAAATAAAATAGCCCAGATTAAAAAATACGCGGTTCTTTTTAAAAACTCCATAAAGGGTTATTAAAATACAAGTCGAAGCGACAATGATTTGTGGTAACATTTAAATTGATTTATGGTTAATAATATCATTAATTTAGAAAGAATGAATGTAAAAGAAAAACCCTCCGCTTGGGAGGGTATTTTGATTAAATTATTCTGTTATTAGTTTATCCAGCCTCCTACTTGAGGTCTTAGCTCTGCTCCATATGCTTTAGCTTTTGCTTTAAGTTCAGTTGATGCATCCCCCGCAACAATCACTTTACTAAGAGTAAAGAGTTTCATGAACTCTTTGGAATAATCACTCTGCTCAAAGTTATTAAGGTGATGGACGAAGTCTGAAGAAGTATAGTATTTCTCAACCAAATTAACTTTTTTCCCATCAGGAGAAACAAAGTACCCAAAATCATAAGTTCCAGGCTCTGTTTCTCTTACAAATTTGCTGAATCTAACTAAAAATTCTTCAACATCAGATGTTGAAAATCCTTTATTTATTTTTAATTCTGCCAAGCCAAGAACCCTTTGTGACTTTTTATTAAATGATTCTGCAGCCTTAAGTTCTTTTTCCAATAAACTTGGATCAAAAAAATGATATGCAGCAACTATTTTTTCATTTTCAAATCGGAAACCATGATGAACCATTATTTTCACATCATCACCAGTATATTTTCCTTTACCTGTCCATTGAAACCAAGCCATAGACCATGTGGTTCCATTATTATATTTTGCAGATGTGAGGTTTATGCCATTTGTATCATTTTGAATATTTTCAAATAAATTATGATGATCTTCTGTTGCCGACAGCCATCCCTCTTTATCGACTTTAACATTATTAAAATAGTATTCTCCAGAATCATCGGATATCATACTTGCTATTTCACGAAATTTCCCTTCAGAATATTTTTGCATTAATTCTTTTGTCATCTGCACTTCTTTACTTTGGGCATCTAAAATACCACTAAGATCTCCAGATGGAACTTGATTACAACTTATAAAAAAGATTGCTGGAAGTAGTAATAAATACTTTCTCATTTTAAATGATTTATGGTTAGTAATTCATTTAAGATACAAATAAAAGCTTATATATCAAATCCTAACCCCATATCCCAAAAGAAAAACCGTTTCCTAAAACCCATTCCCCTGTGTTTGGGATAGAAGTGCTTGTGAAGTTTTAGCTTTTTCTTTTTTCAGAAAAACATAGGATTTGTTGCCAATATGTTGCCATTTGAAAAGAAAAAAATCCGCAACTTCATGTAAAACAATTAGTTACGGATTCTTTAAGTACTCGGAGCGGGACTTGAACCCGCACGACCGCAATGGTCATTGGATTTTAAGTCCAACGTGTCTACCAATTCCACCATCCGAGCAACAGTCAGAGCGAAAGACGGGATTTGAACCCGCGACCCTCACCTTGGCAAGGTGATGCTCTACCCCTGAGCTACTTTCGCAGAGTGGATTGCAAATGTAAAATAAATTTAATTTTTTGGCTACAAAAAAAAGGGTTTCTTTTGGATCAACGCCCCTTTTTTTGTGACAACCTTCGCTTGATTTGATTGAGTTGCATCAGGGCTTCTACAGGAGTTAGGGTATCAATATCCAAGGCTGTAATTTCATCTCGTATCGCTTCAAGTAACGGATCGTCTAATTTAAAAAAACTAAGCTGTAGGTCTTCCGTTTTTCCTACCTTTTCACCTGTATTTTGTGCTGTACTGCGGTGGGTTGCTTCAAGGGTTTTTAATTTTCCTTGTGCGGTCTGCAAAACATGTTGGGGCATTCCCGCCATTTTGGCGACATGGATTCCAAAACTGTGCGCACTTCCTCCTGGAACGAGTTTACGTAAAAACAAAACCGCGTCTTTAGATTCTTTAATCGAAACATTGAAATTTTTTATCCGCTTAAAAGTAGCCGTCATTTCATTGAGCTCATGGTAGTGGGTAGCAAATAAAACTTTAGGTCGGAAGGGGTGTTCGTGAAGGTATTCGGCTATGGCCCAAGCGATGGAAATTCCGTCATAGGTACTGGTTCCTCTTCCAATTTCGTCGAGTAGCACCAAACTGCGCTCAGAAATATTATTCAGTATCGAAGCCGTTTCATTCATCTCAACCATAAAGGTGGAAGCACCCATCGAAATATTGTCACTGGCCCCTACCCGTGTAAAAATTTTATCGACGATCCCCATCTTTACTTTCGTTGCCGGAACAAAACTTCCAATTTGAGCCAAAAGAGCGATCAAGGCGGTTTGTCTCAATAAAGCCGATTTACCCGACATATTGGGTCCAGTAATCATCAAAATTTGTTGGGTCTCTCGATCTATTGTAAGGTCATTGGAGATATAAGGTGTTCCTGGATCAAGTTGCTGCTCAATAACAGGATGCCGCGCACCCTGAATATGAAGATGGGTCTCTTCTGTCCATTCGGGGCGGCAATAATTGTGTTTTAATGCGGTCTGCGCAAAACAACTCAGCACATCCCACTGGGCGACGGCTTGAGCGTTGCTTTTTAAGGCCTCCAACTCTTTTTGAAGCCCACGAACCAATGCCGCATACAATTCGTTTTCCATTTCTTGAATGCGTACCTCCGCATTCAAAATTTCAGATTCAAAAGCTTTTAACTCTTCCGTGATATAGCGCTCAGCATTGACTAAAGTCTGCTTTCGAATCCACTCTTCCGGCACTTTGTCTTTATGGGTGTTGCGCACTTCAATATAATAACCGAAAACATTATTAAAGGCAATTTTTAGTGAGGGTATTTGAGTGCGTTCTGTTTCACGTTCCAGCATAGCGTCCAACTGTGACTGGGAGGTATCGCGTAAATTTCTAAGAGCATCCAAATCTTGAGAAAAGCCCGCTGCAATGACTTGTCCTTTAGAGACCAATACAGGGGCCTCAGGGTCCAAGGTTGCCGCAATACGCTGCTGAATAGCGCTCGTATCGGGGATCGCCTTTAATTGATTTTGCAGGGCTTTATTCCCTTTGTTGCGCAGATCGGCTTTTAATATTTCTAGCGCGGCTAGAGAATATTTTAATTGATTTAATGCGCGCGGGCTAATTTTTTCTGCCGCAATTTTAGCCACTACACGCTCCATATCTATGATCTGTTCGAGCGCGGTTTGGGTAGTGTCCAAAAGCGCTTCTTTGGAGACAAAATCCTGTACCATTTCATGCCGCTGTTCGATACGTGCCTGCTCCTTTAATGGAAAAGCCAGCCATTGTCTAAGCAATCGCGCACCCATAGCTGTTTGGGTATGGTCAATGATTTGAATTAAGGGAACTCCTTCTGGATAAGTAGGATAAAACAATTCGAGGTTGCGCTGTGTAAAGCGGTCGAGCCATACATAACGCTCTTGAGCCACGGGTCGTAGCTGGGTAATATGCTGTAGTTTATCATGATGGGCTTCCGATAAATAGTGCAATACTGCTCCAGCTGCTGAAATTCCTGAGGTGTAGTCCTCTATACCAAAACCTGAAAGGGAATGGGTCTGAAAGTGAGTAGTTAGTTTTTCACGTGCGGTACTTTCTTCAAAGGCCCAATCTTCCATAAAAAAACAGTGATAGGAGGTCCCCATTTCTTGAAGAAAAAGTTTCTTTTTGGGTTTGGGGACTAGAACCTCACTGGGTGCAAAGCTTTGTAGCAATTGCTCGAGTTGTTCTTTATTGCCTTCCGCAACCCAAAAATCACCCGTAGAAATATCTAAAAACGAAACTCCCCATTTTTTATCCCATACGACTGCTGCCAGATAGTTGTGTTTTTTTTGATCTAAAACATCGTCGTGAAGTGACACTCCAGGGGTTATCAATTCGGTGACACCTCTTTTTACGATTGTTTTGGTCATTTTAGGATCTTCTAATTGATCACATATGGCCACCCGACAGCCGGCTTTTACTAATTTAGGTAGATAGGTATTGAGCGAATGATGAGGAAAACCTGCTAATTCGGTTTCACTTGTACTTCCTGCTCCACGTTTGGTCAGTATAATCCCTAAAATACCAGCGGCTCTTACCGCATCTTGCCCAAAGGTCTCATAAAAATCCCCCACACGAAAAAGCAAGAGCGCATCAGGATATTTCGCCTTAATGCGGTTGTATTGCTTCATTAAAGGGGTTTCTTTTGCTGCTTTTGCCAAAACAAAACGGTTTGTACGAATGTATTTAAAATTTATGGCTCAAAGAAAAACAAAGTGGCAAATCACCCAGAAAAAAGAAGAGTCCGTACTTTTGTTTTTTCTAACCGTATATGCGCAAATTAAAAAACGAAGAACTGGAGCGAAAAACAGTGACAGAATTTAAAGCGGCCACTAAGACCCCACTCGTTTTGGTTTTAGACAATATCCGTAGTCTAAATAATATCGGTTCGGTATTTCGTACTGCGGATGCGTTTTTAATCGAAAAAATTTACCTCTGTGGCATTACCGCCTGCCCTCCCCATCGGGATATTCATAAAACGGCCCTGGGAGCGACAGATAATATAAGCTGGGAATACGCCCAAAATACCCGTGCTGTGGTTGAAAAGCTTCAACGTGAAAAGTACAGCGTCTGGGCTGTAGAGCAAACTGAAAAAGCCCAGCCCCTACATGAATTTCAGCCTGATGAGCAAACCCACTATGCTTTTGTTTTTGGCAATGAAGTAAAAGGCGTAGACCAAGAAGTTGTAAATCAATGTAATCAGGCAATTGAAATTCCCCAATTTGGAACCAAACATTCACTCAATATTAGTGTCTCTGTAGGGATTTTACTTTGGGATTTTTTACAAAAACGAAGCCTTAAAGACTTGTCTTAAGAGCTTGTGAAATGCTTGTTCCTCGTTTAAAAAATCGAGATTTTCAGTTCCTACAGACACCACAGGAAATGGAAGTTCTGTCTCTTTTAGAGCTCGGTAACCCGCTTCAATTTGTTGCAAGTAGCGGGTTGAGATTTTTTGTTCAAAAGGACGGCCTCTTTTTTTTATTTGCCTTTGAAGTGCTTCAAGTGAGGTGTGCAAATACACCACTAAATCGGGTTGTTTAATCCCTCCCATTTGGTCTTTATAGCGTGCCTTAAAAGCAGTAAAATCCGAGGGTGTTAAGTTTTCAGCCGCAAAAATAAGAGACTTTTGAAGGGTATAGTCTGCCACTATAGGAGGTTTATTTGTTTTCCAAAATACCTGATTTTGCTCAATACGCGCATTAAAAAAAGCAGTTTCTACAGCCAGGGCATATTTTTTTGGATCTGTATAAAAAGACTTTAAATAGGGATTATCTGCAAAAGTCTCTTGTAAAAATGAGGTCATGTAAAGGGCTTGAAGTTGCTTTGCAAAAGTGGTTTTTCCCACCCCTATATTTCCCTCAATAGCAATAAAGGGAAAAGTCCTGAATAGTGGAGGGGCCCAGTGAGAAAAGGGGTTTTTTTTCGGAAGATCCGGATCGGGACTTTGGGCATACAACTGCGCAACTGTCAGATGAAGTGTAGGGTGCTCCCAGTGAGGAGCAATTTCATTGAGTGGAACCAATACAAAATTTCGCAAGTGCAGTCTCGGATGGGGTACGGTAAGATGGGGTAAGTCGATCTGCTTCTGCTCATAAAAAAGCAGGTCTAAATCAATCTCTCGTGCACTATAACCCGAATTTTCTTTTCGAAATCGCCCCATCGTCTTTTCAATATCCAAAAAAAGAGCAACCAATTCATCCGGAGTCAGCCTCGTTTGAATCAGCGCGCAGGCATTGAAAAAAGGGGTACTGTCAAAACCCCAAGAGGGCGTTTCGTATAAAGAAGAAAGTTGAAGGATATTTATGCCCTTGTCTTCTAATAAAATTAGGGCTTTTAATAGGTGATTTAAACGATCCCCCAAATTGCTCCCCAATGAAATAAGTGCTTGTTTTATTTTCACGCCTTGTTCCTTCTAGCGCAAAGCTACAAAACCCTATATTTGTGAGCATAAATACGGCTTCATGAATTTTTTTAAAAATTTCCTTACCGCTGTTCTGGGGACACTCACAGCAATTGGGCTTTTTTTTGCTTTGGTATTGATGCTGGTCTCTGCCACTGCAAGCCTTTTGGTCAGTCCCCCTACAGAAGGAGTAGTAAAATCTAATAGTATACTAGACCTCAATCTAAATGTCCCTATTACAGATCGAAATCCTGAATTTGATGAGCTTGCCCTTCTTTTTGAACTCAATGAAGAAGTCCTTGGTCTTCCTGAAATTCTAAGTGCCCTTTCAAAAGCTAAAAAGAATCCAAATATCAAAGGAATCCGATTAAGAGCTGACCTCATTACAGCAGGTTGGTCTCAAACACGAAGTATCAGAGAGGCGCTTAAAGAATTCCAAAACTCAGGGAAATTTATTTATGCATATGGTGAAATCATGACCCAAAAAGGGTACTATTTATCTTCTGTTGCAGATACCCTGATCGTAAATCCTATGGGTACTATTGAATTCAAAGGGCTCGCCTCAGAAATACTTTATTTTAAAGACTTTCAAGAAGAATATGGGCTCAAAATGGAAGTCGTCCGTTTAGGCAAATACAAAAGTGCGGTAGAGCCTTTTTTAGAGAACCGTATGAGTGAAGCCAATCGTTTACAGATTAAATCTTTACTAAATGATCTTTGGGGTACAATAAAAGAAGAAATTGCAGAAAGCAGAGCCCTTCAAACAGATCAAATTGATCAGTTGATCCTTGCGCAAAAAATTACGCTCCCCCAAGAGGCCGAAACCGCCCAACTCATTGATGGATTAGGCTATGAAACTGATTGGGAAGACCTCATCGTACAAAAACTCAATCTGACTGACAAAAAGGACCTCAATATAACGAGCTTTAGCGCCATCAATCAAAGTAGTGAGGATTACGACAAACAAATCAAAGACCGTATAGCGGTAGTCTATGCTTCTGGCCCTATCCTTTATGGAGAAGGAACCCGCTCTACGATTGCACAGGGTGTTTTTGTAGAAACACTTGAGGAATTGGCAACAGATGATTGGGTAAAAGCCGTGGTACTTCGTGTAGACTCCCCGGGTGGTAGTGCGCTTACTTCAGAATTATTATGGCAAGCCTTAGATGCAGTCAAAAAAGAAAAACCCCTTTTGGTCTCAATGGGAAATACAGCCGCCTCTGGAGGTTATTATATTGCTGCGGGTGCTGACCAGATTTTTGCTGAACCTCTGAGTATTACAGGCTCAATTGGAGTTTTTGCTACTTTACCTAACGCCCATTCATTTATTAATAAAATTGGGATTAATTCAGAAATTGTAGAAACCCATCCCAATGCGCTAGGTTACAGTATTTTTCAACCGATGAGCCCTGCTTTTGATACCCAGCTTAAAAAGGGAATTGAACATACTTATACTACTTTTAAAAAACGGGTCGCCCAGGGGCGATCACTTTCTGAAGCGGAAGTTGAACAGCGCGCTCAAGGTCGGGTTTGGACGGGAAATCAAGCATTAGAAAATGGCCTTGTCGATGCCTTGGGGGGATTGCCCGAAACGCTCGATGCAGCAGCAAAAGCCGCTGGAATTGAGGAATACAATACAGTAGACTATCCCAAATTTGAAGAGGATTTTTCAAGCCTGATTGCAGACTTACAGCTTACTGTGGGCATCAAACAGCTGTTCAATGCAATACTCCCCCAATCCCTACAAACAAAAATAGAGCAAGTACAGCAGTCTCAACCTGTTGATTATTTTCAAACGGTACTGCCCTTTGAATTAAAAATCTATTAATAATGACCCCACAAAAAACCGAACTTGCCAAAAAAATCTACCTTTATTTAGGCGCTCTTTTTATTACCTCCCTGGTAGTTTCTAACTTAATTTTTCAGAAATTTTTTTATTGGAAACCCTTTGAAATCAATCTTTTTGGAAATCAACTTTTTGAGCTTTCAGTGGGTATACTCCCCTATCCTATTACTTTTTTAATTACTGATTTGATTTCAGAAATTTATGGGAAAACAAAGGCCAATCAAGTAGTGGTTGCCGGAATCTTCGCCTCCTTTTTTTCTATGGGAATTTTGGGTATTGCCAATGCGGTCCCAGCCTTGGCCAATTCCCCTGTAGATGACCTTACTTTTCAAAAAGTCTTTGCGCTTTCCCCAGTAGCTGTACTGGCTTCGATGATGGCTTACCTCCTCGCTCAATTTATAGACATCCGCATCTATCATTTTTGGAAAAAGCTTACACAGGGAAGGATGCTGTGGCTGCGTAATAATTTTTCAACCTTCAGTTCTCAATTTATCGATACTTTTTCTGTAATTGGGCTACTTAGTCTGTTTGGGGTACTAGAATGGGAAGCCTTCTGGGGACTTGTGCTTTCTGGTTTTATTTTTAAAGTTTTAATCGCTGCCCTAGACACCCCTTTGCTTTATCTGTTTGTTTATTTGTTTAGAAAAAAATTTGAGCTCAAACCTACAGACGAATTGAAAATTTAAATGGCATGGAGCATCAGGAGCAAGGAGTACGGTTAAATAAATACCTCAGTGAAATTGGGCATTGCTCACGACGTGCTGCGGATAAGCTGATTGATGCTGGGCGCATAGAGATCAATGGTAAAAAGGTAGAAATGGGACAAAAAGTAGTCCCTACAGACCGTATCGAGATTGATGGTGTACTGGTCGAAAATCTTCAAGAGCGCACTATTTATCTGGCCTTTAACAAACCCGTTGGAATTGTTTGTACCACCGATACCCGTGTTGAAAAAGACAACATCATAGATTATATTAATTACCCAAGTCGAATTTTTCCCATAGGAAGACTAGACAAGCCCTCCGAAGGGTTGATTTTACTCACAAACGATGGGGATATTGTCAATAAAATCCTTCGCGCCCGAAATAATCATGAAAAAGAATACCTGGTTACTGTAAACAAACCCGTTACAAAAGGGTTTATTGAAAAAATGGCCCAGGGAGTGCCTATACTCGATACCGTAACCCGCAAATGTGAAGTCGAACAAATCCATAAAAAACAATTCCGAATTGTACTCACCCAAGGTCTGAATAGGCAGATTAGAAGAATGTGTGAGTACTTGGATTATAAGGTGGTAAAGCTCAAGCGAATCCGCATCATGAACATCAAGTTGGATTTAGGTGTGGGCAAATACCGAGAGCTGACTAAAAAAGAATTTAATGAGCTCAACCGACTACTGAAAACTTCAAAAAAGCACCTTTCTTAATCGATTGTTAGGGTAATACAATGCCCTTCATTAGAACGTATATTAAAGACAGTATCGTCTTCAAAAATCAAATATTGACCCTTTATCCCTTTTAATTTACCGCTGTAACTTGGGGTTTTTGTCAGATTCAAGCTTTTTACCTTTTGGGGGTATTGGCGTACTGGAAAATGAATTGTAAAGACTTCTGACGCTGGAACGCAATAGGTTTTAAGTTCTTTAGGCAGATAGGCTAAAGCCTGCTTCCGAGCGTCCTCCCAATCTACAGGCTCCACTTCATTTTGAAGCATTTTTCTCCAATTGGTTTTATCTGAAAAATAGTTTTTTAATGCAACCTCTCCCAGACCTGCAAGATATCGATTAGGTACTTCTAGAAGGGGGATGGCTTGATGGGCCCCTTGGTCGATCCAGCGCGTGGGCAGCTGGCTTTTTCGGGTCACTCCCACTTTTAAATGACTGCTGAGTGCAAGGTATACAATATGAGGCTGTAGTTGCATTTTGGATTCATATTCCAAGTCTCTATCTGCTTGGCCAAGGTGCGCCTTGCTTAGCTCTGGACGCATGACCCAGTCCCCTACTGCTGGGCTTTCAAAAAAACAGGACTGACAAAAACCTTGTCTGAAAATGGGCTTCTCAGCATAGCAGTTCAAACATTGCGTCCCGGTAGCAGTAATTTGCAGATGCTGATCGAGAAGTTGATTGAGCGCTAAAAACCCAGATTCTACCATGAGATAATAATGAACAAGATCCAGGTTTTCTGTTTGCATTTTTTTTAAAGTTGCTGTAAACATGAGCTAGGGAATATTCTTTAAATTTACAGCAGTAAGATAATGATTATTTGATGCCCATTTCCCTATTTAATTCGATTGCTTCTTGGATTCTTAAAAAGAGAATCCACCAAATGGAACTTTTTATGAAGTATCCTCAAGAAGTACAAACCGAATTATTAGCGGATCTATTACAAAAAGCTCAAAATACAGAAACGGGACTGCGCTATGATTTTAAAAATATTAAAGGCTACAGCGAGTTTAGAAATACAGTTCCCTTGAGCACCTATGAAACTTTAGCCCCTCAGATAGAACGCTGTCGTAAGGGAGAACAGAATATTTTCTGGCCTACCCCAATTAAATGGTTCGCCAAATCCAGTGGTACTACCAATGCAAAAAGTAAATTTATACCGGTAAGTACGGAAGCGCTTGAGGATTGTCATTACAAAGCCGGAAAAGACATGTTGTCTTTATACTTTAATAATAATCCAGACTCTCAACTATTGAGTGGTAAGTGTTTAAGACTGGGGGGCAGTCATGAGCTTTATCATGAAAATAATAGTTATTTTGGGGACCTTTCGGCTATTATCATTCAAAATATGCCTTTCTGGGCAGAATTAAGCAGTACACCCGGCTCAAAAACTTCTTTAATCTCGGAATGGGAAACGAAAATGAAAGCCATCGTCAGTGAGACCCTGCCAGAGAAAGTCACCAGCTTGGCTGGGGTACCCTCTTGGATGCTGATCCTCCTTCAAAGGGTCTTGCAAGAAACTAAATCTGAAACCCTTTCAGCTGTCTGGCCGGAAGCTGAAGTGTATTTTCATGGAGGTATAAATTTTAAACCCTATCGTGAAATCTATAAAAGTCTTTTCCCTAAAGATGGATTTCAATTCTATGAAATATACAATGCCTCAGAGGGTTTTTTTGGCATACAAGATCGCAATGATGCTGATGACCTACTGCTGATGTTAGACTATGGTATTTTTTATGAATTTATCCCTTTTCAAGCAGAAGGGACACACAGTGAACCTCAAGCGATACTATTAAAAGAGGTGGAACTTGACACCAATTATGAACTTGTAATTACAACCAATGCAGGGCTTTGGCGCTATCGTATTGGGGATACGATTCGCTTTACTTGCTTATCTCCTTATCGGATACAGGTAACGGGAAGAACAAAGAGTCATATTAATGCCTTTGGAGAAGAATTAATTATTGACAATGCAGAAAAAGCGATAAGTTGGGCTTGTAAAAAAACGGATAGTTTGGTCTCTAACTTTAGTGCCGCTCCCATTTTTATGGAAAGTAAAACTCGGGGAGCACATGAATGGGTAATAGAATTTGAAAAAGAACCGCACGATATCAATCAGTTTTCAAGGCTATTGGATGAGGCTTTACAAGCATTAAACTCAGACTATGAAGCAAAAAGAAAATCGAGCCTCGAGCTCCTGAGGCTCCACAAAGCAAAAAAAGGACTTTTTTACCAATGGCTGGCTTCAAAAAATAAATTGGGAGGACAACATAAAATCCCCAGACTCTCCAATTCAAGAGTATTCTTAGAAGAACTCCTTGTATTAAATAAAAATTAGGAAACTACTTTTAATTTAGGTAGTTCTATATTGGCCAATCTCTGGTCTGCATATTGCTTAGTTACCTTAAGTTCTTTGACCTCAGAATTTGGTAATTCGTACATCGCGTCTGTGAGTACCGCTTCACAAAGGGAACGTAATCCACGTGCACCAAGATTGTATTGCATCGCTTTTTCTACAATAAAATTTAAAGCTCCAGAAGTAAATTGAAGTTTGATGCCATCCATTTCAAATAGCTCAATATATTGCTTTACTAGGGCGTTTTTTGGAGTAGTAAGTATGGACAATAGCGTGGTTTTATCCAAAGGGTTCATATGGGTAAGTACGGGAAGCCTCCCTATAATTTCAGGGATTAAACCAAAAGAACGCACATCTCGAGGAGTGATGTATTGTAAAATAGCTTCTTTATCAACTTGCTTTTGTTCTTTAACAGTAGTATAGCCTATGGCTTGCAGATTTAAACGTTTATTAATGTGGCGCTCAATACCGTCAAAAGCACCACCCGCAATAAATAAAATATTCGAAGTATCTACTTCGATAAATTTCTGATCAGGATGTTTTCTCCCACCTTTCGGAGGTACATTGACAACTGTCCCTTCTAATAGTTTTAGGAGGGCTTGCTGAACGCCTTCGCCTGAGACATCTCGAGTAATCGAAGGATTGTCACTCTTACGCGCAATTTTATCAATTTCGTCAATAAAAATAATCCCTTTCTGAGCACTATTGACATCGTAATCTGCGGCCTGAAGCAGGCGAGACAGTATGCTTTCTACATCTTCTCCAACATAACCTGCCTCTGTGAGAACTGTAGCATCTACTATGGCAAGGGGTACATTGAGAAAACGCGAAATTGTTTGGGCCAATAAAGTTTTACCAGTACCTGTAGGCCCCACAATAAGGACATTACTTTTTTGAATTTCAACTGTATCTTTTGATTTTTTTTGAAGGAGCCTTTTATAGTGGTTATAAACGGCTACTGAGAGTACTTTTTTTGAGTTCTCTTGACCGATAATATAGGTGTCCAAAAACGCCTTGATTTCTTTAGGAGCCTTGAGCTCAATTCCCTCCTGAGTCGTCTGTTCTTCCTGACTTATTTCTTCCTGCACGATCCCATACGCCTGATTAATACAGCGATCACATATATGGGCGTCTAGACCTGCAATGAGAAGTTGGGTGTCTGGCTTGGGCCTTCCACAAAAAGAACAAGTAAGATCAGCGTTACTCAAATCAGTTGTAATTATTTAGAAGTTGTTTGAAGCACCTCATCAACCATTCCGTATTGTTTGGCTTCCTCCGCTTTCATCCAATAATCTCGGTCACTGTCATTATTCACTTTCTCAATTTTTTGACCAGAGTGTTTGGCAATGATTTGATAAAGTTCATCTTTAAGCTTAAGAATTTCTCGTGCGGTAATTTCTATATCAGAGGCTTGGCCCTGAGCACCTCCTAATGGTTGGTGTATCATCACGCGGGCATGGGGTAAGGCTGAGCGCTTGCCTTGGTGACCTGCGCATAATAAAACAGCACCCATAGAAGCGGCAATACCTGTACATATCGTTGCTACATTGGGGCTGATAAACTGCATGGTATCATAAATTCCCAAACCAGCGTAGACACTCCCCCCTGGCGAGTTGATATACATTTGTATGTCTCTATTCGCATCGGTGCTTTGTAAAAATAAAAGTTGCGCTTGAATAACATTGGCTACATGATCATCTATGGCTGTCCCTAAAAACATGATTCTGTCCATCATCAGGCGAGAAAAAACATCCATTTGTGCCACATTTAGCTGGCGTTCTTCAATAATATAAGGCGTCATACTACTGACAATCTTGTCGTAATACATCGCATTAATACCATGATGTTTTGTTGCGTATTTTTTGAATTCCTTACCGTAGTTCATCCTATTATTTTTTTAAAATTAAGGAAAATTTTAAGCTTTCCCGTATGCCTCTTTTACAAAGGCATCAAAACTTACTTTCTTTTGCTTTAAAGGCGCCTTTTCTTTGAAGAAGTTCAATAGTTTAGAACTCATTAATTGTTCTGAAATACGTCGGGTCTCCTCCTGGTTTGTTAGGACGCGAGCCACTATTTCCTCAATTTGTTTTTCATCTGGCGCCTGGCCGTATTGTCGCATTTGGTTGGCTACGAGTGTCCCCGCATAATCTTTAAGTTCCTCAAAACTGAGGTCTAATTTATTTTCGGAAATAATTTTTCCCTCAATAAGCTGATAGCGAATCCCCTTTTCAGACTTTTTGTATTCTTCGGCTGCTTGTTCGGCTGTCAATTCTTCTTTACCCGAACTTTGCATCCAGCGTTTGAGAAAATCTTCTGGCAATTTGAATTTGGTTTTTTCTACTAAATATTCGGTAATGTCATTAAGCAGCTTTTGGTCAGCCTGAGGTTCAAACTGCTTTTTCAAATCTTCTTTTACTTTGTCTTTTAATTCTTTTTCTGAAGTAATTGTGCCCGGTGCATAAAGCTTATCATAGAGCTCTTGATTTAGTGCAGCGGGTATACGCTCATTGATTTCTTTAAGTATAATTTCTATTTCTTCTTTTTTGAGGGCGTCCAGTTGATTTTCTTTGGGTGACAGTAGCCGTTTCAATGTATCCTCGTCTTTAAATAAGCCTTTAATCGGAAACTGAAGGGCCGTATTTACTTGCGTTTCTTTTAATGCAGTTAGCGCCTTTTTGGACTTAATATCATCAAGTGACAGGGCGCTGATTTGATCGATCTCAAAAGCTTCGTTTTTAAATTGAGCTGTGAGTTCGAATCCTTTTTCTGCTTTGTCTTTTGAAACTAATTTCCCATATTGTTTTTGGATATAATCCAACTGTTCATTTACCATTTTAGCCTCAGGCTCCACTTGGTAATGTGTAACTTTTTTTAGCTGGTTGAGCTTGACTTCAAATTGTGGCGCAAGACCCAATTCAAATTCAAAATCGAGTTGATCCGCATTCCAGTCAAATGCACCATTTGTAGCTTTAGGAAGTGGGTTTCCAAGAAGTTCAATTTTTTCTTCTCGAATATATTTTTCTAAATTATCACGTAAAAGTTTATTGACTTCATCAGCAATAACTGCTTTTTCGTATTGTTTTTTTATCATTCCCATGGGAACGTGCCCTTTTCTAAAGCCGGGTATATTGGCATTTTTTTTGTAATCACCCAATACTGAATCCACTCTTTTTTCATAGTCTTTTCGGTCTAAAGTGATTGTTACTACTGCATTTAGTGCATCCAAATCCGTTTTGCTAATATTCATATACTTAGAATCAATTTTAAGTGCGCAAAATTACATTTTTTTATCGCCTCCTACAAGAATAATATTTGATCAAAAATAGCGGGAGAGATTAGAAAATTTAATATTTTTATAGTACGCCAAAAACAAGACGCACTATCATCTATGATTTAGGCACTCGGTAACACGGTAGTGCGTGTGAATGTTTTTGGCGGAACAGCCGGGGGTTCTTTGCTGATAAAAATGCCGACTCACCAGATCCCTTCCTGTACAAAAGCTATTAGAGGCAAATTTTCTACTATTTTGCTGACTTAATAAGAATTTAATTTATATTTGCACCCCAGAATTAATAACCAGAGGATCGGGAATCCTCATAAATTAATGTGATATGCCCGTAAAAATTAGACTACAAAGACACGGTAAAAAAGGCAAACCCTTTTATTGGATCGTTGCCGCCGACGCACGCTCAAAGAGAGACGGACGTTACCTCGAAAAATTAGGAACTTATAATCCCAATACCAATCCCGCAACTGTCGAGATTCAAATCGACAATGCCATTGATTGGCTTGAAAAAGGAGCACAGCCCACCGATACGGCGCGCACGCTACTTTCCTACAAAGGGGTGCTTCTTAAGCACCATCTCAATGGTGGTATCCGAAAAGGCGCTCTTACTGAAGAGCAAGCAGAGAAAAAATTTACTGCTTGGCTAGAAGAAAAAGAAGCGAAAATTCAAGCTAAAAAAGAAGGACTTACCAAGCAGGAACAAGACGCCAAAGCTAAGCGTTTAGCAGATGAAAAAGCGGTAAGTGAAAAACGTTTAGCAGAGGCAAGCGCAGCAGCAGCTGAGGCTGAAGCCAATGAAGCTTCAACTGAAGAAACTGCAGAGTCTGCTGAGGAGACTACTCCTGATGCAGCTGCCGAACAAGCAGCTCCTGAAGCAGTAGCAGAGGGTGCTCCAAGCGATACGCCAGCTGAAGCAGAGGCAGAAGCAGCTCCTGAAGAAGTAACAGAGGAAGCTCCAAGCGATACTCCTGCTGAAGCAGAAGCAGCTCCAGAAGCACAAACAGATGAGGCACCCAGTGAAGCAGCAGTAGAAGAAACAGCTGCTGAAGCTGAAGCGCCTGCAGCAGAAGCAGAGGCATCCGCCTCAGATGAAACTTCAGAAGAGGAAGAAGCCTAAATTGCTTTCTTAGTCCACAATGCGGAAAGAAGACTGCTTTTATGTAGGTACCGTCGTTGGAAAATACAGCTTTAAAGGGGAGCTTCTTGTCAAAGTAGACAGCGATAATCCAGAAGACTATACACAATTGGAATCAATATTTGTGGAATTACCCACAGGTTTGGTTCCTTTTTTTATTCGAAAATGTCAATTACACAAGTCGAATTTACTTCGAATCGCCTTTGAAGAAGTAAAAACTGAACAAGAGGCAGAGGTCCTACTGAAAACCGCACTTTATCTCCCTTTATCACTTCTCCCCCCTTTAGAAGGAAATAAATTTTACTACCATGAAGTGATTGGCTATGAGCTCAAAGAAGCAGATCAGCTGATCGGTCACATTAAGGGTGTGGCAGAACAAGGGGCGCAGGCCCTATTTGAAATTGAGTCCCATTCGAAAAAAATACATTTGATTCCAATACATGACGATTTTATTTTACATGTTGACCGTAAGCAAAAGGTAATCAAAGTACAACTCCCAGAGGGTTTATTAGAGCTTTAATTTAAAAATAAAGAACTAAGCCAAAAGTGGGGAGGGGTGTATTATTATTGTCATTCAAATTTAATTCAACGAGGCTTGTAGGTGTTATCAAACTTCCATCTGGATTTCGGCTTAAGCCATATTCAGGAGGAGTAGGATTGGGCTGGGCCAAGAAGTTTTGAACTTCAAAATAAAAATTAAAAGAAAGTGATTTAAAATTCCACTTTTTATCAATTCGAATATCGGCCAAATTAAAACTATCGAGTTGTACTTCTCCTAAGCGGTTGTAGTCAAGAATTAGCTCAGGATAAGCGGCGAGGCTCGCCTCCAAATTTACTGGAACATAGGGATTTTTCCCTGCAAATCGCCAACGGGCACTCAATTCCCAATTGCGATTAAATTTATAACCCCCTGAAAAAGAAATTAAGTGTCTGCTGTCCCAAACTGAAGGTCTCAGGATGCCATCCGCACCCGTAAATTCGCTTGAAAAGAAGGTATACGCAAAAATGCCATAAAAGTTATTGGCAAGTTTTTGTTGAAATAAAACTTCTATCCCCTTACTCTCACCTGTCCCTTCAGAAATAATGGCCTCATTCCCCAAGACCTCAAATCCACCGCCTTTATTGGCAAGTGATACGCCATCAATGACAGATATGGGATAATTAAAATAGTCTTTTCTAAAACCTTCAACAGTAAAACGAGAAGCAGCACCTAGATTGTATTCAAATCCCATCACATAATGATTACTCTGTGTATAGGCAGCCTCTTGGTTGATAAAACGACCTTGCTGGTTCTGAAAACCAAGCATGGTATAAGTCGGTGTTTTAAAATACCGCCCAATTGATGCATTCAATTTCCACTGTTGGCGCTCATCTAATGCATAGGAGAGGGAGGCTCTAGGGGAAAGGTTGTCTAATAAATTAGACCCTAAAGAAAAGCTGTCCGCATCTGAGCGAATACCCCAAGAAAAATCCATCCGATCATTGAGAAAGGAACGAGTCCCTTTAATAAACAATCCATACTTTAAAAAATTAAGCGTTGTGAGGTAGGCAATATCATAAAAGATAAATTGTGTATTATTCTGATAATCTGAATTTTGAATATTAAAGCCTGCAGACCATTTCCATTTATCAGAGAATTGCGTGGCTTGGAAACGTAATTTCGTTTCTCCTTCGAAGGAGTCATTTTGAAAAATAGTTCCTGTTTTTGTAGTATTGTCTTGATAACGGGCAAAACGATTGTCTAAGCGATTCGTACTGAGTACTGTATTCATAAAGCCTTTGCCATTTTTAAAACTACGTTTCCAAGAAAGCCCCACCGTAGCGCTTCGTTGGTCAATGATAGGAACCTGCTCGAGATCGGCTTGCTGGGCAGCATCAAATTCATCTGGCGCTTTGACAGAAAAATCATCAATCGCTCCTATACCAATAAAATTGAGGGTATTATAGGCATCAATTTCATATTTAATTTTCCATTGATAGTCCCAATAATCTGGTCGGATAGGGAGTCCTATGAGTTCAAATAAAAACTGCAAATAGCTTCTCCTGACAGAAAATAAAAAACTTGTTTTTGAGGGGACTTCTTTATTTTTTCTGAATAAAGGTCCTTCAAGTGTTAATGCGGTTTCACTCGCCCCAACTCTAAAATTTCCTCCAAATTTTGTATTGTCTCCCTCGCGCTGTTCAAAAGCTAATATTCCTGATAGTGGGTTGTCATATTCCGCACCAAAAGAGGAACTAGATAAAGTAACTTCCCTAATAAAAGAAACATTTACCATCCCTACAGGTCCGCCCGCACTACCTTGTGTACTAAAATGGTTAATATTAGGAATTTCAACACCATCCAAGTAGTAAACCGTTTCATTCGGTGCACCTCCTCGTATGATGATGTCATTTCTAAACCCTCCAATTGAGGGCGAAATACCGGGCATGCTTTGTACCACTTTCGTGATATCATTATTTCCCCCCGGATAAGTTTCAATTTCTACAGCAGAAAAAGTTTGGGTTGAAAGGGGCGTTTCTTTAGTTGTTTTAAAAGGACTTTGAACCAAAACCACTTCCTCTAAGTTTTCAGCCACTTCTTCCAACTCAAATCGCAAGGGGATATTACCTACAGACTTAATGATATAGTTATACAAAGTCTGGGTTTCAAAGCCGAGGTAACTGACTTCAATATTGTAGGATTGTGCAGGGATCTCTTCTATCTTAAAATATCCCTCTGCATCAGTTACTACACCCGTCGAAGTTCCCACTATTAAAACAGTAGCGCCCTCTAAGGGCAGTTGGCTTTGCGCGTCAAGTACCCGTCCGCTTACACTTCCTGTATTTTGAGCGACTGTAAATGCAGAAATCAATAAAAAAAGGGAAAACAATTTATTTTTCATTTTACAAAAATAAATCAATTTTAAATGAAGAATTTATTTTTGTTTAATTATTTTATATTATTTTTAAACAAAAAAGTTATGAACGATCGAAGAAATTTCCTCAAAACTGCTTGTAAGCCTTTTGTTTTAGCCGCATTTGGTATTCCACTTATAGAGGCTTGTGCGACGGAAGAAGAGCAACCAGAGCTGGATTCGAATTCTACAGTTAATAATCCGGCAAATGAAGGTAATACAGCTAAAAAACTCGAAATAAATCTTGATGATAATCGATTTTCAGATTTGCAAGAAATAGGAGGTTGGGTAAATTTCAAAACGGAGAATATTCTTTTAGTCAGAATTAGTGAAGACGAAATAAGGGTATTTGATAATGCATGTCCACACCAGGGAGCCAGGGACTTTTGGTCATTTGATGGAAGTAATTTTACGTGCAGTAATCACGGAAATTCATATGGCGCTAATTGTAACGGGTCATTAACCTGTTATGAAGCGAGTCTAGAGGGAAATATTCTTACAATCAATTTTTAGATTTACTTTTTTTACGCTCTACCTTGCGTTGGGCTCGGTTGAGCTGTTCCTGATGCATATTGGCTTGTACTTTTTTTTGGGCCTCAAGCTTTTCCTCATAAGCCTTTCTTAAACCATTTATATCTTGCCCACTCAGTTTAAATTGGTCGCTCGCCTGTAAACTTATATCTTCGGTTGAAAAAGTCGCTTTATCGGTCTGCATTCTCAAAATTTCCTGTGCTGCATTAAGATTATAATACAATCCTGGGTCAATCATTTTATTAGCCACAACATGTCTTTGTTCTTTTTTATTCCAACGCACAAAAATAAAGCCTCCATTGACAGAATCTAATTTTACCCGATAGACATGTGCATAATTGGGTAGCGTTTGATAAATATCGATCTGTTCAGGAACATAACCCGCTATATACAATAGTTCTTGGACAAAGGCAAATTGTGTAGCTGATGAGGGATCTGCATAGGCCTCAGGATTTTCAATCAAGTCTGCTGGCTCCTGCGCTAGAGAAAGCAGCGACGAAAACATCAATAAAAGCGCATATAAATGGCTGTTCATTTTTCGAATTTTACCTCTTCTTTTTCCCCTAGACTACCCAATTTTTAGTACTTACAATTAGTTCAATTTTTCAGAGTAGAAGAGTAGAAACCAAAAGACAGTATAATTTATAAAAAAGTCGCTTTAAACGCTTTTAAAAAAAGAAAAAATAATCAAACCCTAAAAATTAGAACCCCAATAAAAGTGTTTATCACTTTTGCTTCTACTAATTGTAAAAGAAGGGTTTAGAACTTTTTAAAACCGTTATCGTTAATAACGAAAAATAAGCTGAAGCTGCGCAATCCGACCCAATTCAGCAGAGTAAAACCGTAATCGATTTAAATAATCAAAATAAATAGTATTAGTGATATTTTGCATAATGATACGCAAGGATGTATTGACTTTGCTTTGTTGTTGAATCGACCAGGTCAGATACAAATCAAGCGTATGAAAAGCGGGGGGCGGCGTACTGATGTCTATTTCTTTTTGGACTCGAGCTCCTGACTCAATTTGACTGATATAAAAATTGGTATTGGGAAAGCGCTTTTGAGCTGCGGTATAACGATGGGCCAATTCAAATTCTATGGCGGATTTGGGAAAGTGATAGCTAAGCTGTTGAGAGAGAGAGAAAGGAGGCACATTAATAAGAGGGTTTTGTGCTAGTTGATCTTGTGCATAGGTATAAGCTGCCGCTGCTTTATATTGAATATTGGTATGGGGTGTCATTTCAATATAAGCATCCCATCCCCACATCAATACATCTGTAGCTTGATACTCCCAAACAGGAAAAGCCCCTCTTATGGTTAACTCTACTCCTGTGGGTTGAATAAAAATAAAATCACTAATCCAGTTTATATAAGGGTCTATACCGTATATGAACCGCCCTCCTGTATGATTGATTCCCAGTAGTAGCTTATGGGAGATTTCTTTATCCAAGAGTAAATTCCCGTATTCAATCGTTGCTAAAGAGTGGTGCAATCCATCACTAAATAATTCAGAAATATTGGGTGCGCGTTGGGTATGTAAATAAGAAAATCTTGTTGTTAAGTTTTTTCCCGATTGGATGGCTACTCCCGTTTGTCCGCTAAAATTGCCATAATTGAGTTTTGGATTCACTAAGATTTGTGTGCCGAAATCTTTGGTCTCAATATCGGAAAAACGACTGCTGTATCCGCTTTCATTCCAAATTTTGGTATCGTAAAACTTTTTTGCGTCTATAGCTACTTGATCATAGCGGAATCCCCATTCCCAATTAAAAGTGGTCGAAGGACGATAGCTTCCTGTGAGGTAGCTGCCAGCTTGAACTTTTATATAATCTGGAATAAGTCTTTTAACCCCTGTTTCTGGGTTTGAAAAATTATCCTGAATCATTCCATTTAACCCCCATTCAAAATTCCAATCAAAATTTTTGTCCCATTCTATTCTTCCCAGAAAATCATGGGTATTTAAGGTTAGATCGATGGCTGCTTGTCCAGACCTATTGCCTCTGCGCACATCATATTCTTTTCGATTGCTGCGTTGGTAAGAATAATTTAAAATTAGCTTGGATTGGTCATTCAGCTCATTAAAAAAATGGGCCTGTAAATTTTGATGTTGGGCTTCTTGCTTTGGGGCATCGAGGGTGTAACTAAAAGGGTCAATTCGCAAGGGTATATTGGATTCAATGGCCCTTAATAAATCTTCAATATTCCCGATATGTGCAGCTCTTAATATTCCAGTCGTATTTTGAAAATGTCTGTAATCAAGATGCCATCCCTTTACAATTTTATTTCTTCCCATACGCATACCTACAGCGTATTCTTTTAAACCTGTATTAGTGAGTATATAATCTGGTGCCTTTCGGTCGCCAAATTGCTTAAGGTTAAATTGGCCTGAATAATAATAACCATTTGACAAAGTCCTTGTCAATTTAGAACTCATGCTGCCTCCTTTGCCATTTGTTATGCCATTGATAACCGAAGTACCATAGAGGCTATCTGCTAAAAATGCTTTTTGCGGATTGAGCACTATCATTCCTCCAGGAGTATCACCTCCATACCTTAAGGTTGCCACTCCTTTCACAACTTGTACTGATTCAAAACCATTTAAATCAATATTTGGTGCATGGTCTGCCCCCCATTCTTGATCTTGTAAGCGCATTCCATTAGCAACAATTGTCACCCTGCTTCCATAGAGCCCGTGTATCATAGGTTTAGCAATTCCACTTCCTGTTTTTAATACAGACACTCCCGCCATTCCACTTAAAGCCTCTGCCAGATTCTCATTACTTAATTTCGCAATTTCTTCCGCATTAAGCCGTGACTCAGTTAAACTCAAATTAAGTTGATTCACAGCAGCCTCTGAGAGTATAATTTCATTGAGTTCATTGATGTGATGTTCTAATTCAAAATTTTGATACAGATTACGCTCTACAAAAAGGGTTCGCTCAATGGTATTGCACTGCTCATGTGTAATTTTAAGTTTCAAAGAACCTTTACACACTTCAGGTATTTTATAATAGCCCCTTTCATCTGATTGCCCAAAAAGGGTGGTCCCCTCTATTGATACTACTGCACCAAAAATTGGGGTACCCTCATGTAGGTCAATTATTCTTCCCTCTAAAGTAAAAGAGCAAAGTTGTCCCTTTACTGCAAATACAGAGAAAAGCAGTAAAGAGACAAAAAGCTTTGAAAGGTTCAAATACTGATGAGTTTAGTTGGTGATTACAATTGGAAAATCCACTTGAACATCTGTTTCGCCTCCATATCCATTGCGGTCTGTGCTCGTTTTAGATACGGGTTCATGAATGAGGTATACAGTAACCGTTCCCGATCCAGACGCACTTGCGCTCCATAGTGAATTGATATACAGAGGATTATTTTCCCTATCAAGAGTATCTCCTTGTCCTGAGGTATAAGAAACATCAACTCCTGAAAATTCATAAAAAACCTGATGCTCCTCCGCTTCCTCTCTTACTTCTTCAGTAATGTCTTCAGGATTATCAAGGTCACTTTCATCAAGAAAAGAAACGGCAACCTCATATTCTTGATTGGCTTGGATTGAAAGAGTAGGGGTCTCACTTGAGTCTAATGTCCAACGTACTGTCTGATTTGATCCCTCAGAGGTAGACAGGGTTAAAACAACTGTTGTAATTAATTCTTGTTCTTCAACTATTTCTGGATCTTCTTTAGAACACGCATTAAATAAACTAATTAGGGGTAGTGATGCGAACAGCATCACTAAAAATACTTTTTTCATTTATATGATTTTTAGATTAAAATTGGGCCAAAACTTTGGCCCTTACCGATTGGGGATGGAAATCTAAAAAAAGGGAGGACCGCGCGAAGTAAAGCGGTAAACTTCAGTTGTATAAGAGGAAGACTTATAATTTTCGACTATATCAGAGCTAAATATGGGCTTCTTTAATTCATACTGAAACCATTCTGAATCTGCTAAAACTTGAAAGTAATAATCTAAAGCGTCATTGTGAGACTGACTGGAATGTAGGTGGGTCGTGTTGTGCTTACATTCATTTTGAACAGTATGGTACTGGTAGGCATGTGAAACTTTGAGTAAAGAAGGGAAAAGTAAAAATACCACGATCCCTAAAGCCATTAGCCTATAGGGTAGGGATAAAATGCGGTATTTTGAGTACATGACTAGAGTCGTCGTATTTTAATATTACGGTAAGAAATCACTCCAGGGTGATCCTGTAAGCAAAGATGTCCTTCTTGGTATTTCCCGAAACCTTCCATATCCGCGAATTTACTATTTTTCACCATCGCATCCCATTCCGGACCGTGTAAAGGAAAACGATTGATTTCTTCCCCGTTGTGAATTACAGTGCCTAAGTTGGTATTGTGGTTTATGGTAATGTGATAGCTGTTCCACTCCCCTGCCTCTTTAGCCATTACGCGGTCAGGGGCAATCATATCATAGAGGGCCGCTGTAGTATGAATTTGATTTTTGGGATCGGCTCCATAAATCTCAGCATCAATAATTTGGATCTCAGGACCAGTCACATAAGGATGGTCGTATTGAGACTCTTCACTTACGCCCCACATAAATCCACTATTAGAATTAGGAGAGAGCTTCCACTCAAATTGTATTTCGAAATTTTTATATTTTTCGTCTGTAATCAAACTCTTATTACCCTTACCTTGAGCGGCTTCTGAGTCAAAGGTAAATACACCCTCAGCCACTGACCAACCTGTTTTATTTCCGTCTTCATTTTGAAAAATATGCCACCCTTCAAGTGAATTTTCCTGACTCATTAAGGTCCACTCTGTTTCAGGACTTTCTGCCAATTCTTGATTTTTTTGTTCCTCTTTTTTAGGCGTATTTTGACAACCTATTAATAGTAATGAACTACAGAAAAGGGGAAGTAAATATTTGGTCTTCATAATTTTAAAGTTTAGAATTTTAAAATTATAAAAAAACACTCAATTTCCTTTAAGTGTCTTGAGTTTTTCTATTAAAACAGGGACGACTTCAAAAGCATCTCCCACAACTCCATAGTCAGCTGCTTTAAAAAAAGGAGCTTCTGGATCATTATTGATGATTACTTTGATCTTGGAGGAGTTGATCCCAGCTAAATGCTGAATGGCCCCAGATACTCCAATGGCAATATAGAGATTAGAAGCTACCGGTTTTCCAGTTTGACCTACGTGTTCGCTATGCGGACGCCATCCCATATCTGAAACAGGCTTAGAACAGGCCGTTGCCGCTCCTAGTACGGCAGCCAAATCTTCAATAAGGTGCCAATTTTCAGGTCCTTTTAATCCTCGACCCCCAGATACAACAATCTCTGCATCCGCAATACTCACTTGCTGTGTTGATTTTTCTTCTGAAACTACTTCAAGTGTAGAGGCATTCGGAGCATATTGAACGGTCACTTGGTCCATATTCCCCTTTTTTTCAAAAATACCATAGGTATTCGCGGCTAAAGAGAGTACTACTTTCTCTTTATGGGAAGTACTGTAACTAAAAGCTTTATTGGTAAAACAAGACCGTTTTACTTTAAGTGGTGCAAAAGAGAGGGGAAGACCAATTACATTCGAAAAATAGGTTGCCTCAAATTTCATTGCTACCGCAGGACCCAGATAGCGTCCATTGGCAGAACCACTGACAATTAGGACGGTCGCTTCTTCCTCAGAAGCTACTCTGGCCAAAGTGGAGCTATGTCGGCTTAAGTTAAAATAAGCAGCGCCTTCTGTTTGTACATTACAAACCTTGTCTACACCATAATGGCTCAGTAGGTCAGAATCCGCTAGACCAAAGGTCACCGCAATAAGCGAAGTATCCATGGCATCTGCTACTGCCCGACCATAGGCTGCTACTTCTAAGCTTGATTTTTTAATCTGTTGATCTTGGCTTTCTATATAGACTAGTACCGACATAGTTACGATTTTTAAAGGGCGTTAGCTTCGTTTTGTAATAAATCAATGAGCGCGTCAAGATTCTCTGGATCGACTAATTTTACGGGTCCCTTGGCAGGTGGTTTTTCATAGTAAAGCGTGGAACTAGAAGCCGCCAATTCTTCAGCAGCTCTTATAGTGAGCGGCTTTTGTCTGGCTTGCATAATCCCCCGCATATTGGGAATAATCAAATCTTTTTCTTCTACCAATCCTTTTTGGGCCCCTATCACCAGCGGAAATTCACCTTTTAGCTTTTCCTTACCTCCATCAATTTCTCGCTCTAAATGAATTTCAGCACCCTTTTTCTCAAGGTAAATACAATTCGTTACAAAAGGGATTTGAAGGAGTTCGGCAAGCATTGCACCCACCATACCTCCGTTATAGTCAATAGATTCTCTGCCCGTAATAATTAAATCAAAAGCTTCTTCAGCAGCGAAAGACGCCAATTGATGGGCTACATACAAGCCGTCTTGGGGTAGTGTATCAATTCGAACAGCACGGTCAGCACCTATGGCTAGACATTTTCTAAGGATTGCATCTGCTGAGGCATCTCCTACAGAAGCAACTACTACCTCTGCCTGTTCTTGTTGTTGAAGTTTAATGGATTTGGTAAGTCCAAACTCATCATTCGGATTGATCACATAGGTAATTCCTTGATTATCAAAAGCCTTATTGTCTTCAATAAAATTAATTTTTGAAGTGGTATCTGGAACCTGACTTATACAAACTAAAATTTTCATTGCACTACTTTATAACGAAACTAATAAAAAAAATGACACGGTGTCATTTTTTTTGAGAGGAAATAAATAAACAGTTAGTTTACAGACTTTACAAGTCTAAAACCTGTATGATGAAGACCCGTATCTGGGGTTGATTTCATTCTAGCAGCTACACGGTAGCCCGAGCAATAGGCTTCATTACATAAAAAAGAGCCGCCGCGCATTACTTTTTGTTTCAGAAAGGGCTGATAGGGGTCATAAGGAGCATCAGGACCTTGCGGATTTACTACTTTTTGATTTTTAAAGCCACTATAATAAGTATAGTCATACCAATCTGAACACCACTCCCAAACATTTCCTGCCATATCGTATAAACCATAGGCATTAGGTTCATAAGCCCCTACAGGTGCTGTATAAAAAAATTGATCTTTTTGGGTATTTTGATAAGGAAACGCCCCTTCCCAGGTATTGGCTTTTGCTGTTCCTGAGGTGAGGGCTTCATTGCCCCAAGGATAGCGATTTTCATTATTTCCGCCGCGAGCAGCCCATTCCCATTCCGCTTCTGTGGGTAAGCGCTTTCCAACCCATTGTGCATAAGCTTGGGCATCATACCACGAGATATGCACTACTGGATGGTTCATTTTGTCTTCTATCGAGCTTCCCTTTCCTCTGGGTTGTCTCCAATTGGCTTTCGGTTTCCATTGCCACCAGGCGCCATAATCATTCAGATTTACAGGTCCCCCTGTGGGTACAAAAACTAAAGAGGCTGCTTGTAATAAAGAATCATTGGGTTTTGGAGTACCTGGAGGAAGCTCTTTTTTTAACTCTTCCCAGTCTGGTTTTTTTTCAGCTGTAGTAATATAACCTGTAGACTCTACAAAAGCTTTAAATTGAGCATTGGTAACTTCCGTCTGATCCATCCAAAAAGCAGCAACCTCTACAGGGTGTATCGGAGACTCATCTGCCCGTGCTTCCGCATCAATACTACCCCTCTCATAATTACCCGCAGGAATAAAGACCATACCCTCCTTAATCTGAGGGGTATATTTGGGTTTACTTTCCTCAGTGCATTGTAGAGATAGCAGACACAAAAACAAGATCGAAATCATCTTGTAGACGCTATAATTAGATAAATTGGTTAAGGATATTTTCATAACGTTCTTGTTTCCCACTAATTTGTTTTGGCCTAGATCCTTGGAGTGCAATTTTTGTCAGGGCTTCTAAATTGAGTTTTCCTTCTTCAAAGCGCTTGCCTTCACCTTGGTCGAAGGAAGCATAACGTGCAGCCCTTAGTTCCTCTAAACCTCCCTGATGCATTACGTGATCTGCAGCAACTAAAGCCCGCGCAAATACATCTGCACCCCCTATATGGGCATGAAAAATATCTTCTAAATCTGTTGAATTTCTTCTGATCTTGGCATCGAAATTAATTCCTCCTCCTTGCAACCCTCCCGCTCTAAGAAAAACCAGCATGGCTTCAGTTACTTCATAAATATTAACAGGAAATTGATCGGTATCCCAACCATTTTGATTATCCCCTCTGTTGGCGTCAATACTCCCCAAAAGTCCCGCATTAGCTGCCACAGCTAGTTCGTGTTCAAAGGTATGCTGTGCCAAAGTAGCGTGGTTCACTTCAATATTGAGCTTAAAGTCCTTTGCTAGTCCGTATTTATTTAAAAATCCAATTGCTGTTGCCGCATCAAAGTCGTACTGGTGTTTCATGGGCTCCATGGGCTTAGGTTCAATAAAAAAGTTCCCTTTAAAGCCTTGTGCACGAGCATAATCTCGAGCGAGCGTAAGGAGTTGGGCCATATGGTCTAATTCTCTGCCCATATCTGTATTGAGGAGAGACATATAGCCTTCTCTTCCCCCCCAGAAAACATAATTTTCTCCCCCTAATTTTATTGTGATATCTAAAGCCATTTTTATTTGGGCGCCTGCTCGTGCAACCACATTGAAATCAGGATTTGTTGCCGCTCCATTCATATAAACAGGATTCGAAAAACAATTGGCTGTCCCCCAAAGTAGCTTTACACCCGAAGCTTGCTGCTTTTCTGCGATATAATCTGTGATCTGCTGCAAACGCTTTTCGTTTTCAGTCAAAGTAGGTGCCTCCTCAATTAAGTCTACATCGTGGAAACAGAAATAGTCAAATCCCAGTTTGGTAATCAATTCAAATGCAGCATCTGCCTTGTCTTTCGCTCTTTGTATCGGATCTGAGGATGCATCCCAAGGAAACTGCTGTGTGCCTGGTCCAAATGGATCTCCACCCTGACCACATAAGCTGTGCCAGTAAGCTATTGCAAATTTAAAATGGTCGCGCATCGTTTTGCCTGCAACGATTTGATCTGGATTGTAATATTTATAGGCAAAGGGGTTGTCTGAGGCTTTGCCTTCATATTGAATGCTCCCTACTCCCTTATAATATTCTTTATTTCCTGTTAGAATCATTTTTAAGCTGTTTATTAAGTTGATACTTCAATTCGATTTTCCACTGTTCATACGCCCGTAGATAAGCTTCTTTATTTTTTTGAGGAAGCACTGTCCCCAATTGATCTACAGAGGCTGTTTTCTCACTGTAAGCTTCTAAGCCTCCTTCTCTGACTGCTGCCGCTCTTGCTGCACCTATGGCACCTGTGGTATTGTATATTTCAATAGGCTGACCAATTAAACTTGCCACAGTAGTTGCAAATAGGGAAGAGCGGAATAAATTATCATTACCCGCACGGATTACTTTGATTGTAAGTGCATCTTCTTGCATGATTTCCATCCCATAAGCAAAAGAAAATGCAATGCCTTCTAATGCGGCCCTAAATAGATGTCCTTGGTGGTGGCGATTTAAATTTAAATTTAAAAATTGGGCGCCAGGTGATTGGTTATAGAGCATCCGCTCAGCACCATTTCCAAAGGGTAAATTGATTAAGCCTTCACTGCCTATTGGGATTTTTTCAGCTCTCTTATTCATAGAGTCGTAGTCTGTATAGTGGGCTAATTTTCTGAGCCAACTGTATTGAATTCCAGAACCGTTTACGCAAAGTAGTGTCCCTATCATGGCTTTTTCTGGAGTATAATTGACATGGGCAAAATGGTTTACCCTATAGTATTCATTAGAGGTATTACGCTCAGAAACAGCAAATAAAACGCCCGAAGTTCCCCCTGTAGCCGCCACTTCGCCCGCCTTAAGAATATTAAGCGCCAAGGCATTATTGGGTTGGTCTCCTGCGCGGTAGCGCAAGGGAATACCCTTTGGTAAGCCTGTTTGCTTGGCTCCTGTGGTACTTACCACCCCTTGATCCTCAAAATTAGTGACAAGAGGTGGTGTTAAATCAGTAGAAATACCGTAATAGTCCAACAACCAATTGGCGACTTTTTTTTCTTTAAAGTCCCAAAGCATGGCTTCAGATAAACCTTGGATAGTAGTCGCAATTTCACCTGTTAATTTAAAAGCGATATAATCCCCAGGAAGCATAAAATAAGCTGCTTTGGCATACAGTTCGGGTTCATTTTCTTTGACCCACTTTAATTTTGACGCTGTAAAATTTCCAGGCGCATTAAATAAATGACTTCCAAATTGGGCTTCGCCAAGGTCTTCAGCAGCCATCGCCCCTATTTCTACTGCTCTACTGTCACACCAGATTATGGCATCTCGTAAACTGTTTTTTTCTCGATCAAGTACTACCAATCCATGCATTTGATAAGAAATTCCTACCGCCTCAATTTGGTTTGCTTGTAGATCGTTTTCTTTTAATATTCTTTGGGTTCCCTTACAGAGATACTCCCACCACATTTCTGGATCTTGCTCTGCCCATTCATGTTGTTTGGTGCTTATGGGCATTTCATTTTGCGGTTCTGAAACTACAGCAATGCTTTTATAGGTTGTGCTTTCAACCAAAGCAATTTTAATTGAAGAACTTCCGATGTCATAACCTAAAGTATACTTTTTCACTTGCTCAAAAATTGCGGCAGGTCAGTCGTTTTTTCACAACCCAACTGATCCATCACTTGCATTAATTCTGTTTTAATTAATTCGATGGTATGTTGCGCTCCTTGATTCCCCAGGGCGCCTACACCATACATAAAAGACCTTCCCAAAAATGAAAAGGAAGCACCTTCTGCAAGGGTTCGTGCTACATCAGGACCATTTCGCAAACCACTGTCCATCATCAAGGTTATTTTGTCTTTATACTTAGCATGTAGTTTTTTTAAGCTCTTAATGGTAGACTCTCCAGCATCTAATTGACGTCCTCCGTGGTTGGAAATAATAACCCCGTCTAGACCTAAATGAATTGCCTTTTCCATATCTACTTCACTGGTTACCCCTTTAAGCACAATTTTTCCTTTCCACTGTTCACGGATGGGTTTGATTTTTTCTTCATTTAATCGCCCATCAAAAGTTTCATCCATAAACTTTGCTAGTTGACTCAGATTTAAATCTTTGGGCATATAGGGTTTTAAAGTTTCAAATTCTGGTTGTCCGTGAAGGAGGGTTTTAAACGCCCATTCTGGGCGTTTAAAGATTTCATAAAAATTTCGTGCAGACATTTTGGGGGGCATTGCGAGTCCATTACGAATATCTCTGGGTCTAAATCCAAAGCTGGGTACATCGCTTAAAAGTACCAAAACGGGACAAGCTGCTTCAGCGGCTCTTTTAATAATGTCTTTACGGACTTCTTCTTTGGCAGGATAGTAGAGTTGAAACCAAGCTTTTCCCTCTGTGATTTGAGCAATGCGCTCAATACTCGAAGTAGTCACTGTACTCAATATAAAAGGAATATTATTTTCAAAAGCTGCTCGAGCAAGAATTTCTGGGGCTTTAGGCCACATTAACCCTTGAAGCCCAATGGGGGCTATCCCAAAAGGAGCATCATAAGTAATACCAAATAAAGAGGTTTGTAAATTGACTTTAACAGTAGGTTTTAAATATTCTGGAATTAATTCTACCGCCCTAAGATCCGAAGTGTTTTTTTTTAGGTTATCGTCATTATTACAACCCCCATCAAGATACTCAAAAGCAAATTTGGGCATTTTAGATTTCGCCTTGCTTCTTAAATCCGCAATAGAGGGATACTTCGAATTTATTTTTCCTTGCATCAACTAAATATACTTAAATCTGAAATCTCTGCTTTATTCAAGGGCTGAAAAATAAAATTAAAAGCCTAAATTGTAACAACTTATTCTAAAAAAACACCTTGGAAATGAAAAAAATCAACCCGCACAATTCAAGAAGAGTATTTATCAATCAGCTTACTACTGCCACTACAGGTGTACTTTTGGGGAGCTCAAAAGTATGGGGAGCACCTGCCTATCTTCCCAATTTGATGCAGAATAAAAATCAATTTAAGGGGGTTCAGCTGGGACTGATCACCTATTCATTCAGGGATTTGGAAGATCAAAGTGCGGAGGCTACTTTAAATTATATTTTAGAATGTGGCGCCAATGGGGTAGAGTTAATGGGTAGTACAGCGGAATCATTTATTGGAAAACCTGAAAGTAAAATTGAAAGAAGAGTGTATTATCGACTCTTGAGAAAAGAACGAAATAATACCCTTACTCAAGAGGAAACCCAGAACCTTAGTGAATTAAAAAAACAGCAGGCAGCCTATGATAAAGAAGTGGAACGCTGGAAAGCAACCAGGTCTTTAGCAGGTTTTTCCAAATTAAAAGAAATGTATAATGCGGCAGGAGTCGAGATTTATGCTTTTAAGCCTGACTACCTTTTACGCAAGGGAAATACAGATGCCGATATCAATTATGCCATGCAAGCAGGGAAATTGCTTGGAGCCAGTCATGTGACATTGGAATTACCTGAAGATCCCGCCCATACCCTCAAGCTGGGAAAACTGGCAGAAAAAAATGGGATTAATGTAGCCTATCACGGACACGAGCAACAACATGCCAACTGGTGGGATACTGCCCTTAGTCAATCCCCTCATAATAAGATGAATCTAGATTTAGGCCATTATATTGCAGCAGGAAACACCGATGCTTTTGAACTTATCCAAAAGCAGCATCAGCATATCTTAAGTATGCATGTAAAAGACCGTCAAAATCCAGAAAACGGGAAAAAGAATATGCCCTTTGGTCAAGGGGACACCCCTATTATTGAGGTCCTAAGATTGATGCGGGATCAAAAATATACATTTGCTGCGACTGTAGAATACGAGTATAAAACACCTTCAAACTCCACTATATTGGAAGAGGTTAGAAAAAGTATTGCCTATTGCAAAAATGCACTGGACACATAAAAAAGTTTTACTGACTATTGCTTTTGGCCAAATACAATTTGATCTGCAATCTGCTGGCATTTAGTAACTACCCTATTTTCAACAATACTGTAAAATATTTTTTTTCCATTAGCGTCTTTTCCCTCATAGCGCCGATCAAGCCCAATTGCTGAATTTCCGCTCAATGTTGCATATATTACGCAGGCTGCTAAATAAGTTCCATTCGGACTTGGGTGTTTATCATCATCTGTTAAAAGTTGAATTTCTGGATAAGTAGCCGTAAATAAATCGAAAGCCCTTCCGACAGGTATGAGGCTTACCTCTTGGGCATTACTTGCAATGTCTTCTAGGTTAAGTTCGAGTTTTTTTGAATCTTTTGGCGGATCTACTTCTACCGGAAAATTAGGATAGTTCCAGGTTGCATAAAGTAATACTTCAGTCTCTGGAGGTAAAAGAGATTTTAATTTAGAAAAATAAAACTCAGTTGTATCCTTATACTTAATAGGATAGGTACTCTGTTCTTGAAAAATAACTCTGTCGTATTTATTTTTCAATAATAGGGCTTTGGTTTTTAACTCTTTATTACCCTGCCAGTGGTCTCTTAAGGTCGCTCCTCCTGCTGTGGACTGGGTAATCTCCCATTGTATTTGCTGCTGTTTTGCCATTTGCTCAACTTGACTAGGCAGATTCCAATAAAAAGTAAAACTATTCCCTACAAAGAGGATTTTTTCTTGGTTTTGCGCCATAAGGAAATTTGATAAAAAAAGGAGGGCTAAAAAACAAATCCTCATTGGGCAGGGTAATTTTCAACGGTCCCTTCCCAGTCAGGGTCCGCTGCACCTGTCCATATTTGATTCACAATATCATATGCGATGGCGTGTACCCGCCCAAAGCGCGCTTTTTCATCAATCATTTTTACAGGTACAAGTGCAGGATTAAAATCTGCATTTAAATCCTTGACCTCTGTGTGGTTCTCAAGCCAAAGTGAATCTTGATAGGGGTAAACCCGAGGTAGATTGAGTGACTCTTGTAATGATTTTTTTTGCGCTAAATACCGATGTGCTACTTGGGTAACAGCAGGCACAATCCGGCTTCCTCCTGCCGCACCTAAAGCCAAAATCAGTTGCTCTTGGTCTAAAAATATCGTGGGTGAAATATGCGAGTTTGAGCGATCCCCAGGTTTATATTCTCCCAAATAGCCGCCTAACGTCACTGCATAAAGAAAGCCTAAGTCTGGAGTTGCTACTTTTGACCCCATATTAGGACCAATGGTTTGTGTGAGACTTACTACATTCCCCTGATCATCTGCTGCCGTTAAATGCGTAGTATGCCCGATAGCAGCGGTCCATGAACCTGGCAATTCTGTCTCATTTTCTGCTACAAGTTCCAGCTGTTGCTGCTCAATTTGAGTGGCCCATTCACCTGCTCTCTCATAAGAAAGTATCTGTGCTAAAGAATCTTTATTTTGTTGATATTTCCTGTAGGTATAGGCTAACTCGGTAGTCCTACCCAAATCTAAGGCCCAATCTTCTTCAGTTTCAGCAGTAGTCAATTGATCTAGTATTTGTAAGATTTGTATGGTAATGGCACCATACGATGGCAAGTTTAAAGCTTTGACTGTCAATCCTTGAAATTTACCTTCTAACACTTCGGCTTCCAATGCCTCATAATTTTTAAGGTCCTCTAGTGTAAGTATACCGCCATTTGCCTGTATATCTGCCACCATTTTTTGGGCTATTTCCCCTTCATAAAATCCAGCCTTTCCTTTTAAAGCAATGGTCTTTAATGTATGGGCAAGTGTTTTTTGAACTACTAGCTCTCCAGCCTGAAAAGCTTCGCCATGAGTATTTAAAAAATGTTTTTTAGTGCCTTCATACTTTTCAAAAACAGCTTTTGCACTTTGCTGTCTTTTGGCTTCACCAGCTAAAATTTCAAATCCATTTTCGGCATAATTTATTGCGGGAGCCATTACATGCTGAAGGGGTAATAATCCCTTAGTAGTGTGAAGTTTCAATAATCCTGCTACAACACCCGGTATCCCGATGGTTTCATAACCCGAACTGTACTTTTCCGTTGTGGGTTTGTAATTTATTGGTACTTGTGTTGAAGCATCTACCCCTCCTATTTCACCTGAGGCTATTTGATATATGGCTTGCAAGCGTCCTCCTATTCCGCTCATACTAGGCTCCACGACAGCAAGCGTAAAACCCGCCGCTACAGCGGCATCGAAAGCATTTCCTCCTTGGGCAAATATCGCTTTACCCGCTTGGGAAGCCAAAGGGTGCGCAGTCGCTATTGTATTATTTTGAAAAGGGTCTGATTTCGGACTTTGGCAGCCAAAAACCAGGAGTAAAAGTGCTGAAAATAAGATGGATTTAGACATAAAAAAAAGGGTTTGTAAGCAAGTTACAAACCCTTTTTAATAACTGCTAAAAAATTAGCGATTAACTTCTGTTTTGGTGAAAATTCCGGGATCCTCAGCCGGCGCATTTTCATTAGAGTTTAGTTCATTAGTAGCATAAGGCATACGCTCTGGATAAGGAGGATTTGGCCCATTTACTAATACAAAGGGAACCGCGAAAGCAGCATCAGATTTTCTCAATCTTCGGGCGTCATTATAAGCCATATGGGTTCCAAAACCACTGACATAACGCTCTTCGATGACTTCTCTTAAAAAAGCTGTTTTCGCCTCTACACCGTCTGCATTTTCTAATCCCCCTGAAGCAAAATCAGCAGCTGTATAGGCTTCATATTTGTAGGGGTTTCCAATATGGTTATCATTAAGATGACCGCCACTATTTAACCATGCGCGAACATTATTTAAATGAGGTAAGCCATCATTTATTGAACCTGCTCTTGCTTTGGTTTCTGCTAAAATGAGTTCATTTTCAAAGTAAGTAACTAAATTTTGTGGTTCTGTACCTGCAATCACACCGTCATTGGCACTCCCACCTGTAGAGTTGATTCGGTAATAACCCAATCGAGCCGTTTCATCTGTTTTGGCATTATTTCTACTTACTGCTGTGCTGGCATCAAGCATTTGAATTAAATAGCTTTCAACACCTCCACTTGAATTTCCAATATCTCCCGCACGTGAACCTTCCAAGATTGTAAAAAACAAATTTTTATCTCCTGAGGTATTTGCTGACGCTTTTGGATAAAAACGCATATCACCCGCGGCGGAACGAATCCCATTTGAAGCTGCAGAAGCTGCTGCTGCATAATCCTTTTTGTGGAGGCTAAAACGCGCTTTTAAAGTATAGGCTGCAGCAATCCACTTGTCTTTGTCTCCGCCAAAATAAATATCTTCAGCAAGATTAGAACTCGAAGCGCTTTGCAAAGAAGAAATTCCTTGATCTAGCAAACTTATAGCCGCATTGTATACACTGACTTGGCTGTCAAAAACAGGATCAGAAATTTCAGGATTTGCTGCTTCTGTATAAGGAATATCTCCCCATATAGAGGCTGCTGTACCGACTGCATGTGCTTCTACTATTTGTGCAATTCCAACAAGTAAAGGACTTGAAGAATTGGCTGCTACATTTCGCATATTTGTCAACACACCCACATAAAGTGCATTCCATTCGCTATTCGCCTCAGCTGTAGAAAGATTAAAACCATAGATATTAGAATAGAGCGAAGAAAATCCAATTAACTGACCCGAATACATCTGACCAATTCTATTGAGGTGCCCTAATTGCATTTGAATATTCGCAAGTAGAGAACCCGTGAGAAAGAGTTTATTTTCTACATCTGTCGTTAGGATATCATTGGGGTTTGCATTGATATCTTCAACGATATTCTCACAGGATGAAGCGATTAATATCCCTAGGATTAAGAATGATTTAATAATTAATTTTTTCATCTTATTAATAATTTAAAGTTACACTGAAGAAAGTTGATTTGGTCTGAGGATTAGTAAAGTAATCCAGACCTTGCGCCTGACCAACTCCTGTTTGGTTTGTTTCTGGGTCAATACCAGGTATATTATTGATATTCAAAAGGTTTCTACCAGAAACTGACAAGACGATATTGCTTAATCCAGTACTATTTTTTAAGGACGGATTATCAATTACATAACTGAAAGTAATTTCTCTCAATTTAGTAAAGGTTGCATCATAAGTAGAGAAGTTATAGGCTTGGTTATCACCGAAACCTCCACCAATACCTGTTCTATACCAGGTTTCATCTAGTAATACAGGACCTGCTCCGAAATCTTCAATATTTCCTCGAACAGTTGTTCCTGCTGGAATTGTATTTCCAGCAAAATTCACCAAGTCTTGGGTGAGTGTTTCACGATTGGCTGTCATTTCGGTTGTTCCAAAACGATTTAATACGTGAAGTGTTCTCGGAGAGAATACACCTCCTTGAGAATGCTCAATCAGGGCACTAAATCTGAACTTTTTATAATTCATATTAAGTGAAAGTCCCCCTCTCCAATCTGGGTTAGGATCTCCTAATATAATCTCACTAGACGTAATTTGAGGGAATCCGTTTTCATCTAAATCAAAACTTCCATCTGGATTTGTTTTGGAACCAGTTCCAAATAATACACCAAGGGGCTGCCCCACAATTGCGCGTGAGCTCACAGACGCTCCGGGTGATAAGTTAATAGATTCTGTTCCATAAAGATCTGTTACTTCATTTTCGTTTTTAGACCAGTTTATAGAAGCTGAAAAACCAAAATCAGGTTTTTCAACGATATTCCAACCTAAATCAAATTCAATACCTTGGTTTACCATTTCTCCGAAATTTCCATACTGTGTCGCATAACCCGTAGAAGGAGATAAAGTAACATCGAGGAGTATTCCTTCAATTTTATTGTCATAATAGGTAAATGAAAAAGAAAGATCGTCATTTAAGAATCTTAAATCGGCTCCAATTTCCCACTCTGTTTTAATTTCAGGTTCAAGATTTGGATTACCGAGGTTGTTATCCAAACGAAAGCCCCCGCCAAATAAATCTACGCTGAGTGGATCACTATAAGTAGAATAACTAAAGCTCCCTTCCGCTAAGGTTTCAAATCGATGGGGAGAAGGTTGTACCCCCACTTTACCCCAAGACGCTCTGAGCTTTCCAAAGCTTAATGCTTCGGACTGTATTAAACTGTTGGTGAAATTCCAAGCCAAGTCTGTAGCGGGATAAAAGAAAGCACCGTTTATCGTAGAGGAAGCCTCTAATGCTCCTGAGAAATTAATAAACAGCTCGTCATATAAATCAAAATTCAAAATACCATACCCGCGGTTCGATCTTCTTAAAGTTTTGAAATTTTCAAAAGAAGAAGACTCTGCAGCCGTATTTAGGGAAGTCGTTTGTTTTGTTGAGTTCACTAAAAAGCCCGTAATATTTCCAGAAGTTCTGTTGTATTTTCTGTCGTTAATACTCCAACCTGCCGTAGTAGTTAAATTGATCTGATCAGTCAATTCAAAATTGGCTTTTCCTATGGCATCAAAGCTCAGATTTCGTGTTCCAATAACGTCTTCTTGTAATATCCCAACACTTCTATTTCCTGCTGAACCTACTGGAAAGAAATAAGTTCTTCGATCGTCCCCGATATCTGTATTGGCACGAGTTATGATCTGAAGCCAATTTGTTGGCTTAATCGTAAGCTGTGGTGTCGCTGTGATACGGTTTACTTTGGTATCAGAAACTTGCTCAAAGACCGTCCAAAGTGGGTTGTTATAAGTTGGGTTTAAAGTTTGGCCTAAAGGTTTTCTGTAGGAGCGATGTCTATTAATAAACGCTTCACCACTACTAGAATAATACGTCCCGATATAATCTCTTTGATCAAAATCAGGGGGTGTTCTTAAAAATCCTAACATCACCCCTGCTGTATTGGAGTTTTGCTGAATTCTATTCGAGTCTGTATAAGTATAGGCTACTTTACTAGAGAATGTTAAATAGTCGTTGAGTTTAGATTCGTAATTTAAGCGCAAGTTGGTACGGTCGTAAGTTGCCTCACGAATGATACCGTCCTGTGTCAGATAACCCAAACTGAAAAAATAAGTGCTGTTTTCACCTCCTCCGCTTATAGTAAGGTCGTTTTGCCATACCACACCTGTTTGGAATAAAGAGTTAAAGTTTTCTTCAAGGAAGGTTTCTTTAGAGTTTTTCTTAACAATGGGATAATAAAGCGTTCCATTTGCCGCTTCAAAATAAGCACCTGAGGTATTTACCTCATCAGCACCACCTGAACGATCTGGTATATAATCTCCCCAAGCTTCTGCCTGACCACTTCTAAATTTTCCATTTATCCCTTGTCCCCAAGTGTTTTGCATGGGAATTCGCTCAGAAATTTCATCAAGTGAATAACTTGATTTAAATGAGATTTGCGCTTCACCGCGGCTTCCTTTTTTGGTCGTAATTACAATTACCCCATTAGCCGCTCTACTCCCCCATAGGGCTGCAGCAGAAGCTCCTTTTAAAACCTGTAGTGACTCGATGTCACTTGGGTTGATATCATTGAGTCGTGATCCTTGGCTCACTCCTCCAGTACGTCCACCTGTAATACTATTCCCTCCCGCATAACTGGTTGTATTATCTAAAGGGACACCATCTACAATAATAAGAGGCTGACTGCTTCCGTCAATGGTATTGGCACCACGAATACGTATTGTACTCCCTGCACCTGGGTCACCATTAGATCGAGAAATTCGAACCCCTGAAGCTTTTCCACTGAGGGCGTTGGCGATAGTGGGTTCTCCCGAACGGAGTACCGATTGAGTATTAATGGCTGAGGAAGTCGATCCCTGCTGGTCTTTTACAACTGTAAATCCTAATGAGGTTACTATGACCTCTTCCAGCTGGTTATCGAGTTGTAATTGGACGTCTATAGTGTCTTGATTGCTCACCGTAATGCGCTGTGTACTGTATCCTATATAGCTGAACTGAAGGACTTGACCCTGTTCGGCTTGAATTTGATAATTACCATCAAAATCCGTAGAAACACCTGTTGAGGTTCCTTCTATGATGACATTGGCGCCAGGTAGGGGCACTCCACTTTCATCAGTAATATTTCCCCTAACAGTTGTCTGGCTATAGATTTGCTGCGCAAATAAGCCGAAGCAGACGAAGAGGAAAAAAACTAAATTTTTGTTGCGTTTTTTCATTGTTATTGTTAATTGTTTGAGAAGGCAAGTTAATTATTATGCTATTAAAAATCTTAATAAAAAGTTAAAGTTTTTTGCACACTGAATATGGGCGCTCCTTCTATGTATAAATAGCGCATTAGGAGTAGCTAAAAATAGGGGGCTCTGCAGAGTAATAAACCCCACTAAATTTCAACGCTACTCTCAAAAAAAAACCCTCCAATGAGGAGGGTTTAATTAAAAGTTATCTTAAAGACTTGTGTTTTTTAAGTAGTACTCGATATTTTAAGTCTCTTAATTTTAACATGCTCTGATAGGCTTTACTTGCATCAGAGATATTAGTCCCCATAAACGACTTAAGAAAATCTGCATGACTGTCATACCAATCTACTGTGATATGGGTATGAGAAATATCTGTGCCGTAGTCATCGATTCTTCTAGCAAAATCCCATCCTACTCTCAGGTCATTTGCACCCATACTTTTGGTACCGTTGATTTCAGCATCTTCATAAGATTTCCATTTTTCGTTTTTTAATTTGAGAATATTAAAAGCCATATAATCTGGCACTTGATCCGCTCCTGCCTTTCTCACTTGAGCCAAGCCCATATATTTTACCACTCCCATGATTTCGCGGGTCTCACTCAGGTCTTTAGAACGCAAATTCCAATCTCTTTGTGATAAATTTTCTGGTGGTTTTGGCGTGAACTCATCAATGGCTTTTTGGTTATCTACTTCATAAATGGTTGTAAAAATATGCGTAAAACCTTCTTGTGGATTGTCTACTACTTTCCAAACATCCCAACCCACAATAATCCCGGCATCCAGTCTTTGTTGATGTGTATTGGAAAAAACATTTTCTATATAGTCATCATAGGCCTGAATATTATGAGCCTTGATATAGGTGTTTTCATAAATGAGCGCTTGAGAAAATACCTGCAGACTAAAAAATACTGCAATAAAAGTGAGTGCTAATTTTTTCATTTAAATTGGTTTAAGGTTAATAATAACTCTAAGATAATGAGAATCGAGCGAAAAGAAAAAAAATCAAAGCCGCTTTCTCGTTCAGCATCGGTTTGCACAATATGTATTAAAGAGAAAAGCGACTCATTTCGTCCTTTATTGCTATATTTAAGAGCATGAAAAGAGCTTTTTTTATTAATCGTATACTTTTATTTTTTGGATTTTCTTCTTCCGCTATTTTAATGGATTCATGCGTAACTGAGGAGGTAGATGAAGTCAGTGAAGAAGTTGAAGTACTTAGTGAAGAAGAAATTAGATATCAAGAACTGAAAGAGAAAACGGCTAAAACAGGAAATTTTTTGGATGGAAAGCTATTGTATGTGGATATTACCAATGACAATTATTCTTCTCTTTCAGAAGTGGGTAATTTTGTCAATGACACTGATAATTATGTGCTGCTTTTAAGAAAGACTGAGGGAGATTTTAAAGCCTTCAGTAATTGCTGTCCACACCTCGGGACTTCAAACAGATGGTCTTATTCAAATGGTAGTTTTCGGTGTGCCAATCATGGTAATAGTTATGGCACAGGATCAGGATTTGTAGCAAACTGCAGCTCTAACAGTACTTCAGGTAATTTAAAGCAATACCAAACAACGCTTAATCAAGATATTCTAATCATTGATTTTGATAATTAGAGGACGCAAGCATATTTAGTTAAGAACTTTAGTCTGTACTTGTTTTTAATTAGCGGGATACGCATTTAGGAAATTAAAAACTACAATTAATAAGAGTATTAGGAAGATCGTAATACCCACTAAAATTTTATCTGTCACCGTTTTATCATCTTAAAGGTTTGATCTACTGTTTGTCCCTTGACTTTTACTACATAGAGGTCTCTTGGCAGTTGGCTTGTATTTATTGTTACCACCCTAGAAAAAGGGACTGACTCATTAGATTTACTCACCAAACTTCCTGAGCGGCTATAGATTTCAATAGACGTTTGGGTATCCTCACCTGGGATGACCAGGTTTAGATTACTTCTCACAGGATTGGGATAGTGTTTGACCTGTTCCGAGATAAAGACATTTTCGGTATAGACCCCCTGACAGTCCTGAGGGGTAGAGATCTTTACGGTATTCATCCCTGCCCTTAATTGAAGAGTAAAAGCATCGAGCTGATAGCTTCTGCGTTCTCCATTGACTTCTGCATAATACAAATCAGAACCTGAGAGGTTTAGAGTCATTGTTTTGCCTTTCTGATTCACAGAGGATTTAGCACTGAGTGCTGGTGGTTCTGTAATCCCTATTTCAAAAGTTTGCACATACCCTTCTTTTCCTTCTACTGTAAAATTTAGGGTATAAGTCCCTATCTCCAACTCAGTTATGACCAACTGATGCCCATTCTCTGCATTCAGGGTATAGCTGCTTTCTGATTCCGCAATAGAGAGACCATAAGTATAGTCGGTATTTTGTACACTGATATTAATCTGTCCATTGGTCTTACCTGCACAAGAAACCCCATTGGTTTGAATCGAATAATTGTCTACAGGAAGTGAAAAAATCTCACAACCGTCTGTATTGACCATGGCTCCTAAAGGAGTGGCATCACATAAATCACGGTCATCACTTACACCATCCCCATCTGTATCTACATACTTTGCCTGAATAATAGGCAATTGATCGAATTTTTTGAAGAGAACATCTTCCTCTGTAGTTGGATTAACCGTCAACCACTGGTTCATTATAGAGGAATATACCTGACGGAAATCAAATTCTGTTGAAAGATTATCTTGCCATTCTACATTACTAGGTATAACAGGATTATTACCAAGTATAGTTGAGTCAACTTTGTTACCAAAAATAAACATAGGTGCGGCAGTTCCATGGTCTGTACCCATTGCGGAGTTTGAAGCAATGGTTCTACCAAATTCTGAAAATGTCATTATTAAAACATCATCACTTCTACCTATTTTGTCCATATTTTGCATGAAAGTTAAGATGTTGTTATTTAAATCTTTAAGTAACCTAGCGTGCTCTCCAATTGAATGATCTTGCTCATCGACTTGTGTATTATGTGTGTCAAATCCACCTAGAGATACCGAATAAATCCTTGTATTAAGCCCTCCATCAATTAATTTAGCAACAATCTCAAGCTGTCTTCCAAGACCAAATTCCCATATAGTATTAAAATTGGGTGAGGTTTTTCCTGAATTAAAACATTCTTTAATAACACCTCCATATGTATTGTTAGAGTTAATTGCTGAATTGATAAAGTTTAATCTTAACCCATTTAGGGTTGTATTTTGAATATTAGAATTAAAATCTCCTATGATTTCGTAAAACTCATTTGGGTCATTAACCACAAAACTACTAAAGCCATTTTTCCCAGTAAATAAGAAAGAATTTCTGTTTATTTCAATTGCAAGAGGATGAGGGTAATCAGATATATTTTGAACTGAATGTTTGCTTTCTATATATCTAGCCATCCAGCCCGAGTTAATAAATTTATTATAGTCTGAGGCAGATTCCCATATGTCCATTGATCTAAAATGCGAGAAGTTAGGTGTTTCATATCCCACATTTTGTACTATTTTAAACCTTTTTTCCTCATATAGGGATTTAAACCCAGAAAGTTCGGGATGTAAACCGATATCATTATTTTCTAATTTTAGAATCTTATTTTCAGGAATTATAACATGTGGTCTGGCTTTTTTTAGATTAGAGTATTGATCTAATGGAATAATCGTATTTAAACCGTCGTTACCCCCATCCAGTTTAATTATTATAAGAATTTTTCCTTGTTGTTTGGTCTCATTTAATATTGATCCAAAGAAATTAGTATTTCCAAATAGTGGAGAACTAAATGTTGCTGCACTGAGATGACTAAGGTGATGAATAAAATCTCTTCTTTTCATTATTAATGTACTTGATACTCAGGTGTTTTTACTATTTCTTTTAATGCATTAAAAAATCGGTTTTTCAAAGAGTCATATTTTTCAATAACTTCCAAATCATTAATCTTTTGATTTGGGTTAAGGTTAATTATTAACTCCGTTTCTTCTCTCCAATGATTTTCGTCAATACCATTAATTAATTTGCCTTTGATCCTAACCTTTATTTCAGTGCTAACTCCATTACCTAAAAATC
>Ga0181574_10000027_pt1 | contig 157505 bp, 207 predicted proteins | sample 101ome_24_FD_145600 | JGI IMG/M metagenome (GOLD analysis project Ga0181574, IMG submission 145600) | Coastal salt marsh microbial communities from the Groves Creek Marsh, Skidaway Island, Georgia - 101410AT metaG (spades assembly) | ecosystem: Environmental > Aquatic > Marine > Intertidal... | reverse complement strand
CATGACATTCATCACCAATTACCATTCCAAATTGATCGAACCATGCTTTTGGCAATTTATAAATTGATTGCCATGTAGATATACAAATCGCAGCATCAAATTTTTTGTCCTTACCACTATATATACGGTGTATACCATTAGGTCCTTGACCATATTCTATAAGATCATTGTGCATTTGTTCAACTAAAGAAGTAGTAGGTACAATAATTAAAACTCTTCCGGCTTTTGGATATGCTACTCCATCAGTTAACATTTGCAACCAAAATTTTGCGAGCAAATATATAATTAACGATTTACCAGAACCAGTAGGAGATACAAGAATATTTCTTTTATTATGTAACGCATGACATAAAGCATCGAATTGGTAATCTCGCACTTTAAATGGTAAACCTAAACCTTCAATCCATTCCATAATGAGTTTAGGATTAATGTGCACCGTATCGATAGGACCACCATATTTCGTGGTTTCACTACCAAGCATATAAGCGCGTTGTTTACAAAATTCCTGCAAGTGGAAAAATAAACCAGCAGGCAATTCTCCAGTATTAGAATCAAATAAACGAATCTTGCCATCCCACATTCTATTTTTAAATGCTGGCATAAATTTATAACCAGGCACATAGAATGAGAAATATTCTCTCAATTCAGCTGCTATACCACTATTACATTCTACATGTAAATTAGCGTGAGTTAATTTCCTGACTCGAACTGTTTCCATTTAATCATATTACTTATAGTCTGATGACGCCAATTAAGATTATTTATAATCTCCTGTAATGTCTCAATCATTGTCTTATAATACAGAATTTTTTCTTCTGATTTTTGTATTTCTGGATCTGCGTCATAATAATATTCCATTTCACCTTTTAATATTTTCATGCCATTAAAAGGATCTAATGCCCATCCAGTTTCTTTTATTTCTTCTTCGGTCATCTTTCCGTTATAATATAACCACTTTTGCTTTAACAAAGTTTTTTGTTTAAACTCTGCTCGTTTTAATTGTAATTTTGCGGTAGAAAGATATTCGAGATACTTACCATGAAGAATTGGTGTATCTCTTGATGTTTCATCTAAATGATATTCATCAATGGCGTTTTCACTGCGCCACTCAGCTAATATTTTTTCCAAATCCATAATATACCTATATTAATTCAAAATAACTAAATCTAAATGATGCTCCAAATGTTATAAATTCTGTACCACTTGCAGTTGACTGAAATTGAATATCAGTTAAAGCTGTTGGCATACAATCTATATATCTAACTTGTTTTGTCTGATTATTATGGCTCGAAAGAATTGATAACGTAATATCAGAAACACTAGGTGGTCTTAATCCTTCACTCTCTAATCTAGAATTTTCGTTATTATCTAAATTAGTTCTCATCCAATTATACATTTCATTATAAGCTTCCATATTTTCATCTAAAATAATATTTGCAAGCAATTCATTAAATGTTAATTTATCACCAATAAAAGGTATTGCTTGTATTTTCTTATATGGAACTTCAACTGAGTTCATAATCATACCAGGATGCGTAAAATCCTGACAGAAAAATTCCAAGTTTGGAAAATTTTTCCGATCAATTGTAATCTTAAACGACGTAGGTTGAAGATAATTTATATTTGTAGTTAACTCTGCCATGTATCTATTTATACAAGTTTAATGAAAAAAAGAGGGGCCGAAGCCCCCCTAAAGTTAGAGATAGAACTCTTATTATGCTCCGAGAATATTATCTACTCTGAAGATTCTGTAGTATTGGTTAGTCTTAGCAGTTGCCAATCCATCTCTACCGGACATACTTCCTACGTCTACGAATGGGTTTGAAACCATACCGTAACGAGTTTTGAATCCGATTTTTGGCTGGAATGTGTTCTCACCTACTGCACGTACCATAGTTAGTGGTACATATGGGCAATAGAATACACCGGCATCATATGGGTTAGTACCCTTATAACCAACTGTGACATAGTCAGCAGTTGCATATGGATCGATGTATACTCTTGTGCGACCATTCAGAACACCAGCAAAGGTGTTGCCTGTATCGTCTACATTGAGGTTAGTTGACAATGCTGGAGTATAATCCAACATACCAGCTGCAGAAAGTGCAGAAGCTACATCAGAAGAGCAGATAATGAAGTTACCTTTACCTCTACGTGTTTCTTTTGCAATTACGTTAGACTCTCTTTCGATTTGAAGGATAAGTCCTTTGAACTTTTCAACTGACCAACGGCCGTCTGCATCAGACTGAACATTAAAGATACCGTTAATAGCTGTGTTGCTTTGTAGTGCACCAACTTTAGCTTGTGAGTTGATTGTTCTAATAACTTCACGGTTAATTTCAGCCATGATTTCTGTTGACAGAATATTTGCCAACTCAGTTTCAGCGTCAAGACCATGAATTGCTTTCAAGTCTTGTGCTAATTCTAAGCTGTATTCTGCTTTCAGTGCTCTGGACTTTGCAGTCACAGTTGCTTTTTCAATGGTGAAACCCATTTCGTTGAAGTCAGAAGTACCGCCACCACCGAGTGCTTCAGCATCGGCTGTTGGCATTCCTCCACCTGCAAGAGCAGTAACTGCTGAGTCAGCAATTGTGCTATCGCCATCAAGGTCAGTCAGACCTTCAAGACCAGATGTACCTGATGGTTGAGTAAAGGTGGAATCACCTGAATAGCCAGTTACGGCTTCGTTAAACAATGCTTCATCATCGATAGAAACACCGTTAGAAGCTGTTTTATAGCGAGATCTCATTGCAAAGATCAAGCCAGTTGGCCCAGTCATTGGCTGAACACCGCAGACATCGTATGCCATAAGGTTAGGCATTGCACGTCTTACAAGTGCGATAAGGATTGGATTCCAATTAGCAGCTGCACCAGTATTCATGGTTGGGGCTGCTTCATTAATCATACCCTCTTCAATGAGAGCTTTTTCTTGGTTTTCAAGAATAGCAGCAGTTACTGCTTTTCTATGATTATCTTTAATGGAACCTGCAGATTCTTCATTCAGAACTGGGGCCCATTTTTCTACGAGTTTATCGTATGCGACTTCCATTTGGACACTCCTAATTTATTTTACGTTACGTAAGGCAGTTAGATACTGAGCCATTGATCCGGATGTTACTTCTGTTCCGTCATCAATATCTGTTGGATCTAGATCTGCAGTTTCAGATTTACCTTGTTTAAAGTATGATTCTTTGATTGTTGAGACTTTTTTAGCAAAAGTTTCTTCATCATCGAAATCAATATCTTCAACTAGATTTTTTAGTTTTTCAATTTGAGTTTCGGCCAAGTCTTTAGATGCTTCACGGATAACCGCTTCACGCTTATAGGCTTCTAACTCTTCTGTCATTTCAATCAATGAACCAGTTTGTGAATTAAGTTTTTCTTCTAATTCTTCAACTGTTTCAGCCAGTTCGTCAACTAGGTCGACTTTAGACTCTGGTACTTCGATATAAGATTCAGTGAATAGATCTTTCAAGCTATTCATGAACTTCTCAGCGATCTCTGTACGTAGACCAGATTGGACAGCAACTTTATTATCTTCCATCCAACCTTCAACTACATAATTAAGGTAGTTGTCTACTTTTTCAACTAAGTCCTCTTTAGTAGAAGTAATTTCTGCTTCGAGTTCTTCGTTGTATTTTTCTTCAAGGCGATCAATTTCTTCTGCTAGCTTCGATTTGATAGCTGCTTCGAAAATAACACCTGCTTTATCCTTGAACTCTTCGCTTAGAGTTGCTTCATCAGCAATCAATGCATTGAGATCATCAGAAAAATCTGCTTGGTAGTCAATATCAGCTTCTGGCATTTCTACCACTTCGCCTTCTTCTATACCTTCAGCAAACATTTTTCCGTATAGTTCTGACATTTCAGCTTTGGTCATTTTTGACATATGCTGGAAAGCAGCATTAATCATACCAGCTTTCGTACCAGGAACTGGACTTGCAGGAGCTTTTTGCATGGCGTCCTTGCCACCTTTATCACCTTTACGTGCCTTAGCTTTTGGTCCTTTGTCACCTGCAGCGTCTACAGATGCAACGGACTGGGCCTCAGCATTCTTTGGATCATGAGCTTCTTCCACGACTTCGTTCTCATCATCGTGGAGTTCAATTTCTTGATCTTCAATTTGATTTTCATCAGTCATTTATTGACTCCTTTTACAATTTAGTTTTGAGTAACGAGAGGAAATTTTTAAACTCACGAACTTGTGTCTCATAGAGATCGGTGCGTGGAGCATTCTTAATTTCAGTCTCCATTTGTTCAATTGCTCTTTGCTCAATAATGCCGTTGTTCCATACCCACTCAACACCTTCCATTATTCCATTAACAAAAGCGCTAGGTGCGGAGGGATCCTGAACAATGTCTACTGCATTGAGTAGAAAGTCATCTTTGACAACCATTGCGTCATTAGTTCGCTGCAAGCTTCCCATACCACGAGTCGAAACGCCCAGTTGAACACCGCCTTCGAGAAGACCTTGTACGATCTTACCCATAGGAGTCTCCAATACTGTGGCTTTTCCCACAACATTGTTCCCCGACCATTCGAGGTTTTCAATTTTGTGTGAAACCTTATCAAGGTTTACGGTAGGTCCTTCAGGGTGATTTAATTCACCAACTGCGCGCCCTTTTTGTACTTGCTCAGTAACATACTTATTTACTGCGTTTTCCATTACTACGCGCGGATATATTCTACCGTTCCTATTTTTCTGTTCTGCGGACATAAAGACACCTTCAATAGAATACTTCTTTGACCCGTCTTTACGGGCCTCAGTTAAAACTTCTAAATTGTCTTCTGTGTATTCCGCAATTAATTTCATGTTTTTACCTGTTTAATAAATTCTTCGCCGGCTTTAAAAGCCTCTCTTTCATTTCTATAGACGTCTAGTCTATCGCCATCTACATAGGCAATATACTTTCCGCCTTCTTGTGCCACGGTAATCTTAATCCCTTTAAAAGATTTAGTTTTACCTTGTAATTTTGTTTTCCTAAGTGCACTAAACTTTTTCATTTTTGTCATTTTTATTTATTTATACGAATCTGAATCTTGACTTTCATCTAAGTTAATAAGTACTCTATATGTTCGATTACTTACTTCACCTTTATGATTCTGTGTCGTCTCCGTCTTCGTCTCCCACTCCGATTTCAACATCACTATCGGGCTCCGATACTCCTTCTTCGCCCATCTCGGCTTCGCTTGGTGTTTGTCCCATGTCTTGTTCATCATCCTCCTCTTCATCTTCTAAATCTAATTCCAATTGCTCTTCATCAGGTTCAGCGCCATTATATATTTGATCGGCTAATCTAATTTTTTCTTGATCAAGCATATCATTAACTTTAGCGCCCATAATATCTTGAAAAATTTGATTAGCTTTATTATAATCTTTATTTAAAGCATGTTGAATCATATCATCTGTCATTGTCATCATTGTCTCCTTTAGGTTCTATTTCACCAGAATTGGTTTCGCTTTTCATTTCGCCTTTCATCTTAGTGATTTCTTCATCATCTAAGACTAACACATTTTTAAATATCCATTCTTTAGAAAAGAATTCTCCAATATAATTCTGTAGTAAATCTAAAGTTTGAAGTTTTTCTCTTAAAAGTTCGGCATCTTTTAATTCTGTAAAGTGATTATCTCTTACGTAATCACAGACAATATCATTCTTAATTGATTCCCAATCTTCTTCAGTAATAATTCCCTTTAAGACTAGTTGTGTTTTAAGAATGCCGTAGAATAAATGTGAAAATTTTCTACGTAATCTATCAATAAATTTTTGAAATTTTAATTCATCTCTAGAAATTTCAGTCGATCTACCTAGGCTAAATTGTTGTTCTTGTTCTAATCTATTTAATGGAACATTAAGTGAACGATACATACGTTTTTGAAAATATACAATATCATCAATTTGCCCAAGGTTTTCACCTCCAGGTAGTGTAGAAATTTCCGTACCTCTACCGCCTTCACGCCTTGGCAACCAAAAATCTTCTAATAAAGATTGATGTTTACGATCATCTCTAATTTCACCAGTCTTAGCATCATATACAAGTTTATTACGGTACTTAGCCATAATATCTTTCATATATTGTTCTGACTTACCTCGTGGTAAATTACCAACATCAATATAAAAAATTCTACGTTCAGGTGCTCTAGCTAGTCTATAAATAACCAGCGAATCTTCCATCATACGTAATTGATTAATAGGTTTAATTGCTTTGTGCAAATAAGATACAACCTTTTTGCGCGACTCATCAAGTAACCCAGATGTAACATAGCTTACTGAATCTAAACTCATTTTTACACCAGCTGTTTGTTGGCCAGGTTTTTCTTGATAAATGTAGTATTCATCAACCTTTTCAACTAAATTAGCACCAGTCTTTGGATCTTTTTTTCTTTTAACTTGTTTTACTTTACGAATTTTTGCCGCATCAATTGGTCTAATTTCTTGAATACCAGCTTTTAAGTTTGCTTCATTCACAACTAAATGATGATAAATTCTTCCATCAACATACCATCTACGGAAAATATCATGAGCGTTTTCATGAAAATTTAACATACCAACAATATTATCAAATTCTTCTTTTATTTTTTTCTTAATAGATGGTGATTGATCAAGTTTATCCATATTAATATTTACAGGTTGTTCCATCAAACCACCCGCAATTGCTTCATTAATAATATCTTCTAAAGCTGCGTCTACTTCTGGATGCATTGAACATCCACGATATTTCATTATTAATTGGTGATTATCTTTTGAATCATCACCATCGATATTTAAATATTGTCCATAATGTGTTCCAGCTGCGGTTACATAACCCGCGCCATCATCATCAATAGGCGGAACAATAGACGGAAGTTGTTTTTTATCTCCCGTACCTTTTCTTTTTATTTCAAAACCAAATAATGAAATACTTCTATCGTTTTCTGCCATTAAAAAATCCTTTTATTTACGGAGGGCCACGTGGCCCTCCGCTAATAGTTTATATATTATGTAGTCGTATCTTCGTTTCGACTATCAAAATATTGATATGCGAAAGTAACAGTGAATCTTTCGATGTCATCGTTAGTTCCGTAATTCAAATCAATTGCACTTACATCGGTTGGGAATGAGCCTCTAAAGACATATTCTTTAATACTCGCTCCTTCTCGATCTAATTGCTCCACTTTCAGATCTGCTTCATATGCAATTGGTGAAGATAGCCCAGTATTCGCTGAATGAGCATTAATACCATTCATCCATCTTTCCATTGAGTTTCTTACCGCGAAATCTGTGTCGTTAATGATAGTCACAGTCCATTCAGCGAATGTTCTGTCACCTGCCATTTTTAACTGTCTACCACGGAAAGGAACAATAATGGTTCCCATCGTAGATCCGGGAAGCTGAGCAGCTTCACATAAAAACGATGTTAGTTCTGGATCACCACCCGCATAAGCAGGAAAGTTGATAGTGGCTTTAAAGAGATTAGGGCGTGCGCCTCCACCTCTTAATTTTGATTTAAAATCATCTACGCCTAAAACTGCCATTTTCTACCTCCTTAAACCGTGCCAACTACTTCTTCAAAATCGACTCCGGTTCTTACTGCCACAAAATTCAGTGTGACGTAGTTAATGGACCTTGCCGGTTTGATGAAGATGTTTGCGATGAATTCATTTCTATCAATAACTTCTGGTGTGTTATTAGTTTCATCAGCTACAACACGGAAGTCAGTGATACCTCTTCTCCCTTTGATTTCTCTAAGGACCGGCTCAATGATGTTAACAAACTCTGCTCTAGTAAATTCATCATTGAACTCAAACAGAACTTGTTCAGCAGCTCTTGCAATTGCTCTTTCAAGAATAAGGAACAATCTACGTACATTGATTCTGTCAAATGCAGAAGATCTTGTTAACATAGTCTTATCACCGAATAGCAATGTTCCTTGACCAGGAATATTAGCAACCGGGTTAACACTTGCTTTGTAGAGTGTATCTCTTTGTCCTTTAGTTGGTGAGTAAGCAATAGAAGTAATACCTAAGTATCCACCTCTTCGCGCACCAGCTGGTGAGAACCAAGGGGCTCGGTTTAGATCAGTTGCGGCCATAAGACCTGCAGTAGATGATGCAGCCGGAATTTGAATATACTGATCGTTATATTTATCATAAACTTTAAGATAGTTATTATCCATAAAGTGATATGAAGATCTTTTACTTAAACCATTAGCAGCTGCTACTGTATCAGTTACAATATCAGATGTACTGGTTCTGTTAATAACCTTATCGCGTGGAGGAGATGATACAACTACACAATCTTTTCTACTTTCAGCTGTAGAAATAAGATCGCCTGTAGTAGTTGTCCATGCATCACCACTAAGACCTGGTGCAATAAGGAAATCAACTTCTACTTGGTCTTTATCTTCAAAAAGATCGTGACCTGTAGCGAATTCGCTCATTCCAAGCGAACCTGAATTTACACCTTTATCAAAAACGTAAGTTGTTGCTGCGGTGTTATCTTTACTAAAAGTGCTATTATCACTGTCAGCTAAATAATTACCTGCTCCAAGGGCTCTCCAATCAGAATCCCAGTTCGCCATCCAAACATATTTTGAATTTTGATTGATCACATCAAGAGCGTAGTTAGTTACTCCTCCATCTCTTGTTGATCCTTTTACTACTGATAAGAATGGATATGTTTCTAAAACCGCACCTTTGGTTCCAGTAATTTTACCATTTTTATCTGCAATTACAATGTGAACTTCATCATTAGATGCTAATCCTACATTAGCTTCAGTTGTTTGTGAAGTTGTAGGTGCAGCATCGAAATCATTTTCATAATCCCATGCCGCAAAAGCAGTTGCATTAGCTGGACAAATTGAAACTTCTAAGCTATTACCCAGTGCGCCTGGATATCTAGCAATCCATGTATGGTTACCAGGATCAAGTGCATTTGAAGCGTCTGAGTCAACAAGAAGGTTTCCTGCTCCATCGCTATCACTCGATAAAACTGGTGATTTAGTAAGATCTGATAATGCTGATAATTGAGCATTAAAGTCATTTTCGTTTTTAACAACCACAACTTGTGCCAGATGGTTCAACCTTGCTTGTTCTGATCTATTTCCATTGGATCCTTGTGTTAAAGAACCTCCAACTCCTCCAGACCATTGGTCTGAATCAAGAACTTCTTGACCGGTTGTATCTGTTGCCCTCGTGGTTGAGAAGGCGTTTGCCGCTGATCCATCAATGGCCCTTACTACTTGCATACTGCTTGAATATCGCAGGAAATAAGAAGCATTGTGGAAATCAATCGTATTAGACGAGTCTGGTGAAGCGAACGTATCTACTAATTCTGTTTCATTAGCGATTTTTGTTCTTTCTTCAACAGGTCCCCATCTAAAGTTACCTACAATTGCGCCAGTAGTTGACTGAACGTTAGGAACGCCACCAGTCAAATCAATTTCTTTGACGACAACCGCAGGACTTTCTGATGGTGTGAATAGTGCCATTGATTTTTCCTCTCGGTTATAAATTATATGCTAACATAATACGGTTATCTTCAATTAACTTTATTTATATGTTTTAAAAATTAGGGTCATATTCTATAGCCCAATCATTATCAGGCTGTTCTATTACTTGAATATATTCTGAACCATCATCTACAAACCCAAATGGAACCACATCTTCTTCAATTTCTTTCATTCTTTGATCAAATAATAATTGTTTTAAATTAATATCTGTCATATCTTGAAAATAATTACCAGAAACAAAATAGCCAAATAAAACTAAATTCATCATTAAATCATCATGATTACCATTAGCAGCTTCAAATGATTGACCTCTGGCTTCAAATGTAGATATTTCTAAAATAGTTTGTTCATCCACTACTTCTAATTTTTTAGTTTCTAGCAAATCTTTGATTGCTGAACATCCCAATCTTTTTGTTTTTCTTGTAATTTCTATGCCTAATGCATTAGCCTTTACAGCTGATTCAACATGCATATTTTCATACTCTAAATCATGATAAAGGCCATTTGTTACAAGAGAACCTTGATCATTTGATTCAATAACTACATATGCTTTATTATAAGAATTTGCGTACTTATATATAATATTAGGGAAGAGTAAAGGAGATATAGTGTTATTGCGATACACAGCCACCTGTTGAAATGGGCGAGTGCTAATATCGAGTAAATTAAACGTAGAATAATCCTGTCCTCTTCCCTTCGATACGTCAACCGTCATAATATATTCATGTTTTTTAATTGGTTCTTCGTATATTAATAATTTTCCACCTTCCATCGTTCTTCTTGGGTTTCTAGCCCTAAGACTCATTAACGTTTCTGCGTTAATGAGCGTATCACCCGTTCCAAAAAATGTATTGCCAAATTCTTGATCGAATTGTAACTGCGATGTATTATTGATAGTTTGTTCTTTCCAGGCGTCATCTCTTCCTGGAACGTCCCACCAATCAACTCTGAACGGAGTAAATTCGTTAACTCCTTGTGTCGCTCCCTCCCATATCTTATAAAATGTATTGCCAATACCATTCGCAGTCGACGTGACGATAATTTTCGTATCTTCTCCTGAGGAGACAACTGGGTATGTCGAGGTGTAGAATTCATTGGCTCTCTCCACAAATGCAAATTCATCTAAGTAAAGAAGGTTAACAGAAAGACCCCTGATAGAAGAGCCAGAAGTAGCAGCAGCAAGAATCCTTGAATTATTACTAAACTCAAGACTACCTTTATTAACCGCCTTTGATCCAGGTTGTAAAAAGAAAGGAATATTTTCAAGCATAAGAGTAACGCGTGATAACATTTCTCTAGCAACGGCTCCCTTATTGGCCAAAATTGCAACAGTTTTTTCACTATTGAATAATGCAAACCATAAGAGGTACGCGCAGGCAGATATTGATTTACCAGATTGACGACATGCGAGAACGACATTAAACCTATTCTCCTGAAATTGTTTAAACATTTGTTGCTGATAAGGATATAGTTTAAATGGAACTAATCCTTTATCAAGCGAAATAACTTTACAATACTCTTGTGCAAAATAAACTGGATCGTTCATACAGCGAGCATATTCTTTAACTTGCTCTTCGCTCCAGTCCTGAACAACGCCATCGCGTTTTACATTAGGATTCCCTAGGTAACTTTCGTGCGGGTTCAGCATCTATAATTTTTCTTTCATTTTGTAATAATTTTTGAAGTTCAGCAGTAGATCCCAAAAATACATTATTATTAGTTATTTGTTTAACTTTTTCTTGTTCTTCTTTTGTTATTTCTTTATTTTTCTTATTTAAATCCATCAATTTATCATTAACATCAGCTAGATTTTTTACCATATTAGATAAAACTTCAAATGCTCTTGGATGTTCAGATTCTCTAGCAACTTCAATCATAAGATCTAAAGATTGTTTACCTTTTTCCAAAAGCTCATAGTATGTTTCACGAGAATAATCGTAATCATCATTTATTTTCTTATTCATCTAATCTTACCAACTCTCTATTTTTGAGATGTTCGGCCTCCACCATATGTTTCGCTTGACCATAATAATACACCGCATGATGTTTCTCAATAAGGTAATCATTTAAAGATTTATCTGCAAAACTGCTTGTTCTCCAAATTTCTCCAAGTATTCGACCGAATTTACCTTTAGCATCATACTCTTTCGTTTTAAGAATTAGCCATTCGTCATCAGTAAATCTTTCAACATAATGTTTCGCTGCTAATCCATATTTCTTTTCTACTTTATCACTTGTTCTTGATTCAGGAGTATCAATTCCCGACAATCTTACTCTTTCATCTTTTAGCCATACACCAAATCCTAAATCAATATCAACATCTACTGTATCACCATCAATTACTTTTCTAAGTTTACATCTATATTCATACATCATTACTATCCAAATAAATTGTGGTAAAACCAAAATCGCTATCAGCTAAACCAATTGTAGTAATTGGATCTGGCACCACTCTTAATGTTTCTACATAATTATCGCTATCCCTATATCCAGCATTAATATCAAATATTTTTGCATCGGCTTGTCTAATAACACTTTTAGGTGCAATTGGTCCATAGAAATTGACCTTCATTTCAAAATCTAATGTATATACAATTGTTCTTCTAGATTCTTGAGGTCCATCAAAATCATCTGAAAATGATAAACCTTGAATAATAACCGGAATATCTTCTTTAAATGATGAATACGTGTCAATAAATGGTTTTATAGTTAAAGTATATTGAGGATTAAATGTTGGCAATATTTGTTCAACTATTTGTAAAGCATCATCTTGATTTTTAGCATAAATATTTAATTGAAAATTTATACTATAAGGAACGGGCGAATAAAATTGATTTCTATTTTGTGCAGAAGTACCAACTGTATTAAAATTACTTATTTTAGTTAATTGTCTGGCATTATCATAAGCAAATGTAACTATCTCAAATGACATACGAGGAAGCTTTATAGCTACTTTTGAATCATTAACTAAATCTGGTACTTCTCTAATTCTTTCTAAATACTTATTTTTTGGTGCATAAGATAAAGGAACTTTTATTTGGCTTGAACTAGTTCCTCCTCCTGACTTACGGACAACATAAATATTATTAAATAGTGAACCAAATATTGATACACATTTACGGATTTTTTCGTGATAAAAATGTTGTCCAAACATGATTAACCTTTATATATTTTTTGTAGATGTGTTTCAAACGCTTCCACTTTTGCTAATCTATCAGGCCAAAGAATATACTCTTTCTCTGGATTCTTTTTTAGATTGTTCAAAAGAGGAACAATAGCATTGTATAATCTATCTAATTTATCTTGATAGCTCGCAGATGCTTGTTTAGCATCTTCGGCTACTTGTTGTGTTTTTTGTACAGCTTGTAATTCTTCTTCATCAACAGCTGTAAATCCAAAATCAAAAATATCATCAGTCATCAGGATCTCCAAATGGGTTGTCTTCACTAAAATCTAAGAAACTTAAATTATCTGTACTAAATAAATCATTTTGCTCAGTTGCAGTTTGTTTAATATCTTCTCCAACTGAAGTAATATTAAATGTTAAACTTTCTTCTTGATATATCGCTTCACCAGGAGTATATTGGTGATATTTTCCATCACTTGTTGATACATGGATTAATGATAATATTCCAGTTACACTATTCCATGATGCTATTTCACCGTCTATTTGAATTCCTGTAGAAGTATTTTGTCTAATAGTATCACCTATTGCAAAAACAATTGATCTATTAACAGCATCAACTGTTATATTGGTTGTATAAGCATAATCTCTTTCAATACTATCTATCTCATCAATACCTGTATCAAGATCTTCATCATTATAATCATATAAGTGAGCTCTTAATTTATAAACAGGTAAATTGCTTAATTGATAAAATGGTTGTTCATGCTCAACGTGTGTTATTTCAAATAATTTTTTCGTCATTGGAATATAAATTAAATCGCCTTCCAATGGTCTTATGGCCGTTACTTCACTATCAAATTGTTTTACTTGTTGTGTCCATCTACGCCTAGAAACAACAAACGTTGCTTCATCACGTATTTCAACTCCAAATCTTGTAAACAAATCTCCTTCACCATCAAATCCTTCAGTATTTTCAATATACATTTCTATTTTATGGGAAGAATTAAATCTTGCTGGAACTTCATCACCCAATTCTTTAATTTCGCCGACAGTATCTCTGGGTAAGTAATATACATCTTGCCCATACATTTTTAATGACTCTATAATTATATCTTCATAGAGATTTTGTTCTGATCTTACTTTGTCTGAGAAATAAAAATTGCGCATATTAACCTACAAAAAAATCTGCTGGTAGTTCTTGTTCTAATCTAATTTTCTCTCTTAATTGTTCAATTTCAGTTTTAGCATCTTCATATAATTGTCTACCATTTAAAGTTACGCCGCCTGGTAACTGCATTCCTTCAAACTTAATTAGATTTTGACCCCACTGTTCTTTAATAAGGGCAGTAGTATATTCTTTTAACCACATATCATTATATACAGAAGTATGTGTATTTGGATCTACAATTTGAAAAACTTCAGCAACTACATAATCATCAACTTTAATATCTTCATCTGTAAAATCACCATGTATATGGAGTCTATTTGCATGTCTTTGAAATGTTACTTGTGGTGTACCATTTAAAGTCATATCTAATATAGAAAGGTATTGTTGCATTTGTTCATAATAAGCAAGATCTCCAGCAAAATTCTGTAAATCTGCAATATCATTTAACATCATTTGGTATTTAATATCAAAAAAATTGTGAGAATAACTAAATGAACTTGATATTGGAAATAATCTTGATACGTAAATAATATCTGATGATATAGGAATATAACCATTTGAAACATCTGCTGAAGTAACTTGATGTTTCAAATATGTTTTTACTGTAGCATCAGAATGAAACTCTTGATAGTATTGTAACGCTTCGTCAACACGATCTTCTACTTGATCATCATCGACGTTGATCTCAATAACTGGATCACCCAATCGTCTTTTACAATATTCTATGAGTTCTTCTCTTGTTGTTGGATTAGCCATAGAGATCTCCACATTTTGATTAATCTATGACTATTTATATAAATTCTTTCTTATAAAATGATAATCTGCATCAGGGCCATAATTAACAATTTCTTCTACGAATCTAAAACCAATTTCATCAAGATAATCAAACGTTTCTTCTTTTAATGGAGCGCCTTCGTTGTACTCTTCTGATTGTACTTCTATAATCAAATGTTTAACACTTTTTAATGTTTCTATCGCTCCTTGTAAAACTTCTTTTTCTGCACCTTGTACATCTATTTTAATCATATCTGGCATAGGAAAATCATTTAGTTTTACTAATTCATCTAATGACATTGCTCCCATTTGTCGATGATCATGATATAATTGTTTATGATCTTTTTCAATATACATGCTTCCACCAGCAGGATGTTCTATATTTGTATGGAAAGTTCGTATTTCTTTTTCTTTACTTAATAAAGCGATAGCATAATCAACACCATAATAATCATATACATCTTTATATTCTTCAAGAGCATCAAAGGCAATAAACTTTGTATCATGCCAAATTTGTTTTGCCGTGTTTGTCCAGTGTAAACAACTTGCACCAATATCATAAACTACTTTAGGTTGAAAATCCCATCTAATTTTCATATCATTTAAATATGTTTTAACAAATGGAAGCATTACATCTTCCTTTGATCTTTCAATTAAATGCTGATTCACTTCTTTCGACACAGTATTAACTTTATATGATATTTGTGGTACAAAAAGATGATGACCTTTATGTTCACAAATTAAAGTTGTGTCTGCCCAAATTTTAAATCCTTTTTCTCTTGCTCTATCACAAAAATAAACATCTTCAGAATATGTATGATCATGATTCAAAGCAGACTTATATTTAAAATGCGGATATTCCATTTCATTAAGCACATGGCCTTTTATTAGAACACAACCAAAGCCACATCCTTTTACTTCCATTAAACCATGTTCTAATTCATTGTGCGGAATGTTTCCACCTTCATTATAAAGTTCTAAAATTTGTTTATCGTGTTTTCTTTGCATATACACACCAGAAATGATATCTTTATCTGATTCATATAATTTAATTAAAGCATCTTTTGGTAAAATTATATCGCTGTCAACCCAAAATGTATAGTCATAATTTTTACCCCATTCAGCAATTAAATTTCTAATTTGATCAACTTGATACCCATAGAAAAATTCAAAATGAGTCTTTACACCTTCTGGCATTTCAAGATTATAAATCGATTTAAATGTTTCAGGTTCAATACCTGCATTTGTAGGAATTGCAATTAGAATTTGTTTCATTTTATTTTCATCCTTAGATTTATATGACGAATATGCGTTTTGATTTTGTTCAATAGGATTTACTTTATAATCATTTAATGGATTAATGTCATTATAAAGAACCATAATTTCTTTTACTGCTTTAATTTTTTCTGGTGCCACCATTTCTATTAATTCATAAAATAATGGATTATCAGCCCCACTCTTCATAAAACCTTTACCAGGAATTTTATAATTACTAGGATTTAATTTATAAGCATATTTTCCAAGGAAGGTTCGCAAGTGAGTATATGGAATTTTCCAATTAAATAAATGCTTTCTATAAGATTTATCTTTCTTTACTTTGTTTGGATAGTCTTGAGCAATAAGAGGAATATTATCGGCTAAACTCCACATAGAACCATATGTAAATTCAATTCCTTCATGATAAAGTTGATTATAGTATTTAAAAATTGTTGGATTATTAATTAAAAAATCATCACCATCTAAAAGAATGATAATATCATCTTCTGTTGCATGTTGCATATAATTTAATTGATTAGCTATACATCCGCATCTCTCATCATTTCTTATAATCATTCTTTTAGAATTAGAAGGTAATTCAATTTCATTATCTGAATTATCATCAATAACAATATGCAAATAATTATCATAATCTTGTTGGTCAACTGATAAACAATGATCAACAATATAATCATCGGCATTTCGAAATGGTGAAATTATTACAATTCTTTTTTCTGGGTGCGTAGTTCTATATTCAGATCTTTCTATGGGATTTTCAAATCTTCTTCCATAAATTCTTTTTACTTTATCATTAATATATGATACTTTTCTGTATTGATTTACGGGCAAATATTTTTTTAATTTACGATAAAAATGTTGTTGCCATTGTAAGGCAACTGTATCCCATCCATAAATGTCATCAATAACATCGCAATAATTTTGTTTTTGTTGTAACAAATAATCGTTGTGATATGCTTGTATTGTCATATCAATAAATGATTTAGCTTGCTCATTTCTGTCAATTCTAGGAAATAAACCATTGGGGCAGTTGGCATAGTTTTGTTTATAGCATGCCAGATCGAGTGCTGTTTCTTCAAGAGCACCAAAACGAGAAGTAATAAGAGGAGTTTTATATAATAAAGATTCTAATGCTGAAATACCAAATGTTTCTGGAAATTCAGTTGGATACAACATAAACCCCGCATTAGATAATATTTCTGCTATCTCTTTTTGTGGTATAACACCAGTAAAAGTTACATCTAATTCTTTTGGATATGTTTCTACATATTTACGATGATCTTTTTCTTGTGCATCAGGCTCAGCGCCTTCTCTAAATCTATAAAATCCACCAATAACAGTGAGATGCGCACTTGGAATTTGGCGTTTTACTTCTGGCCAAATATCTTGTAGTAAAGGATTAAGCCCCTTTGTTACTGAAGCATTATAGACAAAATGACTTTTATCTTTTTGGCTTAAGTCTACTTCATCAATATATTTTACTGCACCGTTTCGAGTCTGAAAAATTTTATTTTTTAAAACTTCAAAATTTCTTTTAACACCATGCTCGCAGTTTAAAATATAATTTGTATGAAAATCTGATAAAGTAAATAGCTCATCAATTATTCCTTGATTGAGCATAGATTCTATATGTTCATCACCTTCACAAAATGTATCGTGCATCCACACGACTTTATATTTTGCTTTACTGCAAAGCTCTCCATATTTGTTATTTGAAAAGAAAGGATAAACTGATCTAGATGATATTATTATATCATATTCTACATCAAATGGAAGAGGTTGAGTGGGTTTTGTAAACTGGCTATGATCAATAAATTTTACATCATTATAAATTCCTGGCTGCGCTTCAGAATCAATACAATTGTTGTAAACGGTCACACTAAATCCTAAAGCCGCCAATTCTTTTGACATAAGAATTACAGCTGATTCAGATCCGCCTAACCCACGTTTTTCTAATGTAGTTCCATCATAAGTCAGACCTAAAAGGTCAATAATAGCAATTTTCATCATATAGTTATATATTAATCTTCGTGTGTACAGTCTTTACAATTACAAACTTCATGGTGTCCATCTTCTTGTAAAACACCATCAGTACACCAAACTTCATTTTCGTCATCTTTGCAATGACAAGGATGATTACACTTTGTACAAATTATTTCTGCCATTTGTTATTCCTATGCATCTGCTGTATTTGTTGAAGGGTATGATCTACCTCCGCCCCAAATGATTCTAATTCCACCACTTCCGCCTGAATGACCATATGAAGCAGTATCGTCTTCTATAGCTCCACCTCCTCCACCAAATGTACCAGCCACTCCAAATGTTGAATAACCAGAAGCAGTTGCTATAGTTTGTGAACCAACTCCACTACTAGGACCTAGCACAGAACCATTTTTTGTTAGTTCTGAACTTCCGCTCCCACTAGTTCCTTCGCCGTATAATCCTGTACCACCTCCACTTTGTTGAGCATTTCGTGATGCACTTCCATTATTTGCTTGTCCACCGGCTCCTCCACCACCTACACCAGTCCCCAATTCATTACCACCATTTCCGCTGTAACCTCCAGCTCCTCCGCCTCCAGCGCCTCCACCATTATTTCTTGCACTTCCGCCACTGCCACCATTTCCTCCACCAGTATATTCTGTTCCAGTACCTCCATTTCCACCTGTTCCTCCAGAGCCCGAAGTAACATTGGTCAATCCGGCGCCTCCTCCATTAGCTTGTAATAAAACGGTAGCACCTCGTTTAATGTTAGTCGCACTACCGGCATTAGGGTTTGCTGATCGAGTCCCTCCTTGACCTCCGCCTCCAATAGTTAAGGTTAAATTTTCTCCTGCAGTAACAGTAAACGCGCTAGAATAAGATAATTGTGCGCCACCACCAGCTGAGGCACCAGGTCCAGAACTACCATTATTTCCTCCGCCACCACCACCGCCTCCTATACACACGGCAGACACTGATGTTACACCAGTTGGAACAGTCCAAGTAAAAGCAGTGTTTGCTGTAGAATTTTGTAAAGTGTATACAACTTGACCAGATAGAGTAGTTGAATATCCTCCCTCCGCATCATCTGCTTCGCCGTACTCATGTATGTAATGTAATTTATGCACACCAGCAATGCCCCCATCAGCTTTATTTTGTCTTGGTAGGTCTCCAAATGCCGACACCCCTACATTGGATAAGGCACTATCTATCACTTTAGGAGCACCAATATAATTTCCCCATTTAGATTTACCGTGTGACATCTATTACCTCATAGAATTTGATTATTCATATCTGTTACGCTTGTTCCATATACATAATATGCACACGCGTACACTGTAGAACCTGCAGATACTGCATCCCAATCAGCCGCCATATAAATTGATGTATCCGCACTACCATTAGCACGACCACCAGAATTTATTGCTATGCCTTCAGGATTATATGCTGTAAAAGAATTAGAAATTAATGTATTTCTAGCCGTAGGAGTAGGATTAATAGCAATTGTATTAGGAGTAGGCGGTAAATACACTGCTAAAGTTTGGCCATTGCTTGTTCCAGAAGAATATGTTTTGGTGCCATCGACTCTTGTATTACTTGTGGTATAAGCGTTAAAGTCAACATCACCACCTCTTTGAAATGAAACATATTTAGTTGCGCCGGTTGTGTTAGTATATTGATGAAGCATTCTTACAACCTTTCCACTTGTTTGTGTACCGGAAGCACCATTATATATTTTATATTGAAAGACAACATGACCAGCCGTAGTATTACCCAATAAAATTACTCGTGTATCATTTACATCTGGATCAGAAGATGATCTTCTCCAACTATAAACGGTTCCATTTGAAGCAGTACCACCAATTGCAGTTGTGTTATTAGATCCTCCTATACTATATAATGTACCTCCAGTTGCTGCTGTTCTTGCCCAAAAAAATCCGGTTTCATGTGGTGTACCTGGCTGAAACGCATCAGCATAAGTAGTATATGAAAAAGTACCATTACCAGTGGTATTTGCCATTAACTGAAAATTTGTACTTGATAAACCATTAGCACCTGTACCTAAACAACCTCTTCCTTGACCATTAACTAATATTCGAAGCCAATCGCTTTGATAATATCTATCGGTAGCTGTCCAAGAACCAGTTGTTCCAGTTCCTAATTGTGACAATGTATAACTATCACTAGAGTTTGGGATAAGAGTCATATCAAATACATTTCCAACAGAAATGCGGTAATCTATATCAATCGTACCTAAGCCTCTATTATAACCTTCTCTATTAGTAGGACTACCACTAAAAGAATCATAAACAGTTTGCATGTCATGAACACCAGTGTTCATGCCATCATAATAAATGCGCTTTTGGCCAACAACTCCACCATTTTGGTGTTTTCTACCCATTTAACTAATTCCTAGTCAATAATTCTTTCATATGAAATCACATATTGTGCATCTGATGCTGTAGTTGCTGAAACTCGAATACTATCGTTTTCTTCAAGATACACAGCAGTATCTTTAGATAAAACAATTAATGTTGTTTTAGCAATACAATCCACATCATATGCTAAATAGTGATTTGTACCGTTATTATTAAACGCTACTCGTACAGTTGTATCATTTGCTCCATCAACATTTGAAATCATAATACAGTTTACTTTATAAACATAGTTGGAACCTGATGCGTTTGTTAATACCGCTGAAAGTGAAGTACCAACTGCACCACTCACAGTATTACCATAAATTTGAGCAACGTTTACTATATTTGGTGCTGCCATTTTTTACTCCCTAAGTGTTTCGTATTTATAATACGCATTAAGACCAGCTCCTTCCTGACCCGTTACAGTTATATAATCTTGATATTGTAAATATATAGGCAATAATTCATCTAAAACAACTAATGATGTTCCATAAGGAACCCATGTATCATAGAGAATATAATGATCAGTTCCTGTTATATTTACAGACACACGTGCTTTAATATCTGTGCCATTTGATGAAACATTTCCTAAAATTAAGCTTTTTACAAGCCATGTTTCATTTCCAGTAGATACATTATGCAATAAAGAGGCACTTCCGCCTGAGCCCAGGTTGAATGATCTACTTTTACCTACTACAGTAGCTACATTTACTAAATTACATTCTCCCATAAATCACCCAAATATCATTGCCATTGCAATTGCAAGACCAGTACCACCACCGGATGCACCTTGTGATCCGGTGTATCCAGTGCTACCTCCAGATCCTGTAAATCCAGTTGCTCCACGCGATCCAGTATAACCCAGTGCTCCTCGAGATCCAGTATAACCCAGTGCTCCGCGAGATCCAGTATAACCCAGTGCTCCTTGAGAACCTGTGTAACCTTGTAAACCAAAAGATCCTGTGTAACCAGTAGCTCCGCGAGATCCAGTGTACCCAATAGGACCCTGTGAACCAGTGTAACCAATAGGACCTTGCGAACCAGTATATCCGATCGGTCCTTGCGAACCTGTATAACCCTGTGAACCTGTGTAACCAGTAACACCGCGAGATCCAGTGTATCCAATTACACCTTGAGAACCTGTATAACCAATAACACCCTGCGAACCAGTGTAACCAATAGGACCACGAGAACCAGTGTAACCTCTTGATCCCGTATAACCAATTACTGTAGATCTTGATCCAGTATAACCAATCACACCTTGAGATCCAGTATAACCAACAAACTGGCCAGCATCTGTCCAAGTCGCTCCATCCCAAACATAAAGGTGATCATCTGCTTGTACAATATAAGCATCACCGGCAGTATTACCAGATGATGGTAGGTTACCTGTTGTTGCAACTGTACCTTGAATTGCTATAGATGTACCATCGGCACCTCTAGATCCTGTAAATCCTCTTGATCCTGTGTAACCGCGAGATCCAGTGTACCCAATAGGACCTTGCGAACCAGTGTATCCAATAACACCTTGAGATCCTGTATAACCAATAACACCTCGAGAACCTGTATAACCCTGTGAACCTGTAAATCCTGGATCACCTTTAACACCTTGAGATCCAACGAAACCAACTGATCCTGTATAACCCTTTACACCATCATGAGCAAACCATGCTGATACAACTGTGGTACTATTAGTACTTCCCGAAGTCACGTTAAATGCTATTCTATCACCGGATGAAATAGATAACCCAGGATTAATTAGTGCTGTATTACTCCCTTGACCTGCTAATGATACTGTTGCAGTAGATGCTGTGCCATTAATGTATAGTGTTACAGTACAGGTGTTAAGACTTTCAGTTGAAATTGTTAAATATTCTAAGTTACAATCAATTGGAACTCTTACGCCTTGAGTTGGGCTCGCGCCATTACCAAAAGCAAAATAGGCGCCATTAGTTGCTCCTGAACTTCTTTCAGCTTCAATTACAAAGAATCCACCGCCAGTTCCGTTAACACCTGAATTACCTCTTGAACCGGTATAACCAAAATCACCTTGCGATCCAACAAAACCTGGGTCACCTTTAACACCTTGCGATCCAACAAAACCAACTGATCCTGTAAATCCTGGATCACCTCTTGATCCCGTATAACCAATTTCACCTTGAACAGCAGGAATAAACGTAATTATAAGTTCATCAGCATCAGATAATGTTAATCCACCACCAGCTGAACTAACACTTGCAACAAGAACACCAGAATTATTTGTAAATGTTGAAGTAACTTCAAAGGCCATAAATTCGCCAGATGTTAAATCGGCAGGTTTAAATAATAATGTACCTCTTATTAAGCTGGATCCATAGTTGTCAAGTGTAGAAAAATAACTTGTAAGATCATTACCGTCTGCATCAAAAGCATTAATTCCAATCTGTGTTGCAGATCCAATGGTTGCATTATCAAATCTAAATTCGCCACTTAAAGCAGTATTAACGGTTGTTCCTGTATCATAAACATAACGTATACCTTGTACGTTTGAGGAACCTGTATATCCAACCGAACCAGTATAACCTCGTGAACCGTCAAAACCCCGCGATCCAGAGTAACCTATTAAACCTCTAGATCCTGTAAATCCAGCTCCTTTAGATCCCGTAAAACCCTGTGATCCAGTATAACCTAAATTTGGCTGAACTGTCCAAGAAGTAGAAGTGCTATCATAAGAATAATCTATTCCATTTGCAGAATAAGTATCATTATGACTTGGATTTATTGGAAAATTAAGTATAGCCATTTATGCACTCTTCCCTAGTAAATTTCTTTCTGGATCAAATTCAACAAATACTCCTGATACCGATTTATCCCAAGTAGCTTCTGAATATCCAGTAATTAAAAATGTAGAACCATTATTATCAATACTATATGAAAAATCAGCAGATCCTGATCCAATTTGATATTTAGACCAACCTAAATAACCTCCTAAACCATCGCTATCAAAATTAAATATTGCAAGACCCATATCTTTAGAACCATACGTAATGGTATCATCTGCAAAAGTACCAGCCGTATTACAAACTATAGCTAATCTTCCGTCTGGAAGTAATGTACTTGGTTTTCCGTTTTGATCTATTTCTTCAGATGTTTCTGAACCAATTTGAAACCCTTGACTCCAACTATCAGTATCGTAATTAAATGTAATTACGCCAATATCTTCAGATCCAAACGTTGGTGAACCATTTACAGAACCAAATGATGTATATGACAATGCCAATGTGTTAGGAATTTTTGGATGTAAATCATGAACATTCATTGCTTTATCATTAAAACCAGATCCTTGGTTATAATATTCAGCAACCCAAGCATTTGGATCAAAAATACCAAGGAATAAATCATAGCCACCAAATAATGGGGTATCAGAGTCAGGTGAACCAATATCAGTACCTAATTGTCCGGTTGTTCTACCGCAAAATGCGATATGACCATTTTTAGAACCACCAGTACCAGCTGCAGTCTGAATATAGAATGGATGACCAGATGCATCAACATTAAATCTTACGGTATCACCTGTATCGATAGTAATAGTTGGATTATCAGTAGATGAGTTAATTGTACCATTTCTATCTGAACCAGTCATTCTATAAGCAATTGCACCATTATTTGATACATCAATATCATAAGTATTTGTCCCGGCTTGAACATCTGTTACAATCAACTGTCCACCCATAATGTTGTGAATACCACATTGATAATAATATGTTCCTGCTGTAGTTGGAGTCCATACTACTTGACCTGTTGTTCTACCTTGGCCAGCAGCAGGAGGATCAGTTACCAATAATGCAGTACCAGTTAATTCTGTAATCGCATAGATTTCTTCATCTTGCGCTGTGCCATTTTGCCAGAACCTAAATTGCTCAGATGCAATATCCCATTGAAATAATGTATAGTCATAAACACCCGATAAACCATCATTGGTTCTTGCAATATTACCAGAAACTTGACCACCTAAATAATAATATTCTAGATCTCTTGATTTAATCACATCATAAGCAAAAACATTTCCATCATCAGCAGTAGCATCACCAACAGTAGACACTTGATGGATTTTGAAGAAATCATCTGAAACTCTATGTACAATTTTTCCTTCTTGTGATTCACGAATATATTGATCAGTGTTTTTAAAATCTTGTAAATCTTTCTGATCAACAATTCCTAAGAATCCAGTAAACAAGCCATTGGCACCATATGAACCATTATATTCAGTATGAACAGTATTAGCACTATTATTTGATAGTGAAGCCGATAATCCAACCGAAACTTGTACTGTTGATAATGAAGTATTTGGGAATGTATTACTATCATATTCTCCAGCAAAAATAAAATCTGTTGGATAAATGTATGATGAATCATAATAATACGCATTTGATGTTGATTGATCAGTGTGATAAACACCAGTCCCAAATCCATCTTTCCATAATCTAAATAGAATACCATCTTCACCGACAGAGTGAGATGTAGATGAACCAACTGTTACAAAATTTCTATTATGAGCATCCCACACCATTGATTTATTAATATCGTCATTACCCATATGACCAAGAGTATTTCCCCAGATAAGGCTACCATCACTATCATTAATCATAGCAAAGAGTGTATCTCTTCTCATTAGAATATCATTAGTATAATCTGGATGTGAAGCATTGCTATCTAAGTCATGACCGCTAGCAGCAACAATAAATCTTACTTGTCCGTTATGAAAGAAATTCTCTTCATTCCACCACCAATCTCTTTTATCAGAGTCTTCAATAACTAAAGAATGGAATGAATTTAATTTACCATACTTTGATTGATATGTTTTTGCCCAACGTAACGTAGTATTATGCGTAGTAATTCCAGATTGCGCAGAATCTACATAAATGGTGTGTTTTTCAATTAATGGTAGACCATATCCGCCTTTACCATTCGAATCACCGTCAGTCAAAGTAAGATCTTCAGTTTGACCTACGACAACAATATCATACTTGTTACTATCATCATAGTATTTCAATACCCCAATATCATTAAATACTGATTCTTTCTGTTGCCAATTTGCAGTAGTACTACCAGAAATGCTAGCGCCAGTTGTGTCTAATCTTCGTGTATTAAAATGAATCAAATCAGAAGTAAACACATTGCCATAACCCCACATTGGAGCTCTACTTGTTCCACGGGTTTCAGAACCACAGAAGAAAAAATCACCAGTGCCAACTTTACCTGGCTGAATTCTTTCGATATGTAAATTAGGTGTATGAGGCGCACCAGGCAATGCTTCAGTGGATTTTGAAACAGTAACGTTACCATTTCCATCCATTAAAAATAATAAACCATGATTAAACGTAAAATCAGAATCATCTGTATAACTATTATTTTCAATAAACCCTACAGTATATTCTGTTCCATTTCTATCAACTGTACAATGATCTGTTATTTTATGAACATTTGTACCTTGATATAAACCTTTTACCCAATCCACTGTATTTGTTTTAAGATCAATTTTACTAATTAATCCTGTTCTTTTATTTGCTGCATTAAGTGTATATCCAGAAACAATACCTTTTTCATTACTTAATATATCAATATTATCTAATTGAGAAGAATCTGGACCAAAATCCATTTTCAAATCTTTATAATGATCATAATTTTTATTCCAGGCTTCAACGAGTGGAGCATTATTAATATAATCGTGTCCTACCGCATAGAAAACACCATTAGCTGAATCTTCTCTTGCAATATCAAATAATTTCATACTTGCTGAGTCATTTGATTGATGAATATTTCTACCCCAACCATGTACCCATTGATCACCTTTAGGAGCAAGTTCTCCTTTTGAATAACCAGATAAAACTAATTTTCCATTTTCTTTATCTTCAATAATACCAGTAAAGAAATTATCACCAGTTCCACCCCAAGTATAACTTACTGAATTATTTTCATTGTCAACAATAGTAAGTAATAAATCACCAGTATTTTCTGCACCTGTAGTTTCAGGATGTGCTTCAAGTCTACCAACAAGAGCTTTACGGCCATCTTCAAGATAAATCCCTTGGAAATAATATTCTTCTGATTTACCAGTATTAATTTCTTTTTTATTGTAAAATGAAGGAGACGCGGTTGCAAATTGTAGAATTGAAGTGCCAGTAGCAATACCTTCTGGTTCAGTGCCTGTACTATATTCAATTTGTGCTGTTGCATGATTATATATTAAATGCCCAGCCTGCAATGCTTGCCTTGTAGTATATGTCCCACTTGTTGTATCATATGACATATGAGAATAACCATCAAATGCACCACCTGCTAAGTCAAAACTATATAAACCTTTTCCATCATAATTACCTACAGCGCCATTAACACCAGATAATAAAGTGAAAAATTTTGTAGTAGAAGCATTATATTTAAATCCATGCATACGCAAATAATCGTCTGAATCATTAGTAACAATATTACCTTCAAACGCTAATTGACCTTCAGAATCAAGGGTTGATAAATTACAACTAAATAATTGTGCCCCACCTTGTAATCCACTTGATGCCGCAATATAAAGATTTGTACCTACACTTGAAATATAACAATCTGGTTTATATGGTTGTCCTTGAAATTGGAATGGTAAATCAATTTTATTAAGTGTACCAGGTGAAATAGTATTAGCATCAGTAAATGACCAAATTTGTTGATCGAATGTACCATCTCTTTCGGTAATAACAATTTCACCATACATATTAGCATGAAGTGAACAAATATAATATACTGTTTCTGCAGTTTGAGGAGTAAATGTAAGTGTGGATCCACTTGAACCTCCACCAGACGCACCTGCTACGTTATGAGAAGTAGGAGTAGGTGAAATATTAGTGGTATTACGTATATACATTGGGTGAGCAAGATATTGAGAGTTTTCAAACGTAAGAGTATCCCCAACTTTCATATAAATCGTCGGTTGATTTCTTTCTGCATGAGAACCTTCTCTATCTCTGCCTACTGTTACCGCATAAATAACACCACCACCAACAATATCTGTTACTTCTGCTGTTAAATTAGGTCTTGCTGCAGCTTCAGTTACAACTGGAACATATATTTTTGAGCCGAACACATGTCCCGCTGAAGCTCTAAACGCGTATGAACTTTGTGTACCTTCAGCATCCTGATTACCCCCTGGATAAGGATTAAATACTGCATCAGCTATTTCAGTTTGATCGCCATAGTTTACTTCAGGCGTAAATGAACCAGATGATGATGTATAAGTACGTGAAAATAAATTCCAGCCATTGGTAGTTTTGCTCATATAAAAAGCATGGAATCTATTGGAACCACCTTTTAAAATACCACCAGGCAAATAGTTAATTCCAGCAGTATTCGGTAAAGTTACATCATTGTGAGAGTTATGAGCACCACCAACTGAAGGAGTATGAATACGAGCAAGAGGAACTGAATATGAGCTTGAACCTTGTTTTGCAAGGATATTAATTAAGTATCCAAATTGTTTGTCTGATGGTCGAATATAACCATCTGAACCGAATACGATTCGTCCATCATCATATTTTGAATAGTTTGAAGGAAGGTGTTTGTGATATTGATAGAATGCCCAATCACCTCCCGCGCTTGCTTGATAAAGTCTATCCCAATAAAAAGCATCATCTTGTAATGTACCAGCCGCAGTAGTTCCATCATCACCAAAGGTGCCAATATGAGCAAACATATAAGCATCATTTTCAGTTTGGTTTGTAATATCGTTTAAGCCTGGACCAATGTCTTGTATACATCCACCGTGATAACGAACTTGTGTATTAGCATCGTATACGCCATTCGTAGAATCATCAATAAATGCAATTGTTCCATCTAATTCAACATTATTAGTTGTTCCTGAAAGTCTATCAGCAGCAACAACTGGCAATATTGCATCCCATTCATAACTTACAATTGAATTGCCAGCAAGAACATTATTTGAATCATAATCTGCTGGATGATAATAATACCAATAACCAGCATCAGAAATATGATGCATAGCTGGCACACCCAGAAAATCTGAATCACCTAATGTTACTTCTCTTGTTAAATTAGCAATTGCCATAAATTAAGTTCCTGAAATTGGTGTTCCTGGTCGTAAAACAATATCTGTAGTATTTATAGCAAAGCCAATAAACAATGCCCTTGTAGAAGTTGTAGGAGTTGGTGGAGAAGCCACTAAATCTCCAGTTGTTCCTAAATAATAAGGAGACCCAGGTGTTAAACCACTAAACCCTGATACCACACCAGCTGCATAATACTCACCACCAATTTTAATCAATACGGTTTGTAATTGAGTTGATGTATCAGTATTTGCAGCGTTAACTGCGGTATTAGCTCCTGAAATCCTAACTACTTTACCATTATCACCACCAGAAATATTTGGTACTGTAACGGCATCAGCAGAAAGTGTCGAGGTTGATTTGACAAATGCCATTTTATACTCCTTCTCTGACGAGTTCTAAATATGATGTTGAAAGTATTGCGCCTGTGTTATCACTATTTGAAATCATTAATTCTACATAATCATCTTCATTGAATTGAAAAATTTCATCTAATTCAATAAAATCATTAGCGCTCATAGTTATTGATGTTAAATCTGTCGTTGTTACACCACGAGTTCTTCGTAATGTAATAGTATAAGAATCTTGAGAACCAGCTGAACTTGTTTCAATAAAAGCTCTTGCTTTATAAAAACCATTTGCTCTAATAGCAAGTCTTTCTGGTTGGGTATTATACCAATATAAATCACCAAGAACATTCGCATTAGCATTAAAATCAATATCATTCCAAATTGTAGCAGTTGATACGCTTGTGGTATTTGCAGAAGCGTTTAAGATTGCTCTTACTCCACTAAATGCTACATGATTACTAATTCCAGTTCCGGGCGCAAATCCAACTCTATAAACTACAAAATTTGATTCTGCAAGTAAAGTTCCAGTACCAGTCGATTCTTGTCCAAAAATTTCTATATAATCACCAGCATTAAGTGATAATGTTTGGTCATATTGTGTATTTTGATTAGGTCCTAAAGAAGTTGTTTCTAGATTTGTTCCGTTCTTTTTAATGTTAATTGTATAAGAAGATCCTGATCCTTCTGTACCTGTAAATAAACTGACTTGAATTCTATAAAAACCAGTTGTTGGAACAACTACTCTTCCGGGAGTACCTTGATAATAGTTATCAACATTAAATTGAAAAGTATCAAATTCGATAATTTCAAGACCACTTGTTAAATTAAATGCAGAGGTATTTTCTAATTTTACACCACTAAAAGCTTTACGAACAGTCGATGTAATTACATTCCAATACGGTCCATCGCTATCATATTGCCACGTAGCTTGATTAGGATCAACGTAAGTATCTAAATGTGCTGGAGTGTTTGGAAATATTAATGTTGACATATGTTACTCACTAAATAATACGTTAAGATGGAATTCATCTACAATTCCGGTTACTGTTGTTATTTCACACCAAACATAACTATTTGCTGGAATATTAGCATTAGAAACTGTAAGAGTAGCACCAGTACTATTATTTGCTATTGTACCGCTCGCAATAGTTGTGCCTGTTTGATTTCGCGAAGTTGCATATTTTACGTCTATATCAACGTCTGTTCCTGCCCTGATCACTCCTCTTATTTCAGATACTACTAAAGCGCTATTTGTAAATAATAATGTTTGTTCATCGTTTGGTTGCGGTGCTAGGAATATTAAACTTCTTGGAGAAATTGTACCACGTGATCCTGTATAACCTTGTGATCCTGTAAACCCTTCATTACCATCAGCAATTGTTGGATCACTAAATAAAACCCAATGACCATAACCTGAAACGATATAGTACATATATGATTTACCAGTTTTAGTATCATACCAAATTTGACCACCCGCTGGAGAAGATGGAGCAGTTTCTGAATAGTTAATTGCACCGGCTGAACCAGTATAACCTCTACCTTGAGGAGATGCATCAACCCATTGTTTTGAAGCTGTAGCACTTGAAACAACAGTAATAACTCCAAACATATCAGCATGAACACCACAGATATAGTAATATGTTCCTGGAGAATTGAATTGATAAGAAACAGAACCTGAACCTCCACCATAATTACTTGCAGGAAGTTCAACATTATAACTTGAATTATAATTGTTTGAAATTGGATCTAATTGAGTTACAAAGAAAAGTGGATGATTTACTGATTCACCATTATTAATGGTAATAGTATCACCTTGCTGAATATTAATTGCAGGATCTAAAGATTCTGTTGCGCCATTTGTGTATGACTTCAGACCATTGCGATCAGTCCAACCTGTATCAAATGAATAATTTAAATTTGTAGTATATGTAGAATTAACTGTAAGAGTTACAGTAAGTGGACTTGCTGCAGCTGGATCGCCATCATCATAATAAATTTTTAAACGGCCATTAATAGCATCCCACCAAAGATCACCTGATCTTAAATTTGCTCCAGCTGGAGCATCACTATCTGCAGTGGCACCACCGCCAGAAATATTAGCAACAACATTACTTGTATTTTTATAATACAAAACTCCATCAGCATAGTTTAATGCTAATTCACCATACTCAAGATCTGATGCGGTTGGTTCCTTCCCAGTAACGGAAGATTTTTTAAGTCTAATAGTAGCCATTTCTATATCCTAATAAGGAAAGCATTACAGATAAAAATCTTGCTTTACTCTATTTATACTCCTAATATGTTCCACCATCAATAATTCCATCAATATCACCATCAACTTTAATACCTGTTGATGTTCCAAGAATTCTTGATCCACCTGTTGTATTTGTATTTAAACTATTACCCATATATGGATGATTAATACATTGATATGCTAATGATCTAGGACCATCTTGTTTTACTTTAATTTGTGCATATGAATTACCAACATCTATATTACCAGCAACTCCAGCATAAATTATATCTGCTGCACTATCTGAAACTAATCCAGATTTTGCATCATCCCAATAAAATCTAATATCGTGCGTTGACATAGATGAGTCATTATGGTGGAATCGATATGTAACGCCTGGTAATAAATCTAAATGTGGTGCTTGGATTTCTTTCGCTGTGTACAAATCGTCTGAATCATAGGCTATAAAGTAGCCTTTAGAAGATCCTTGCTTCCAATATCTATGTGCTCCAGTTTTAAATCCAGTTCTTACGTAAATATTTACAAGCCCTTGATTATTTGAATCTTGAGTAATTCCAGATATTAGGTTATTTGAATCTCTATTTTCATATGAACGCATTACCGTATTATGTGATATACGATAATGACCATTTGAATCGTTTAATACACCTAATAGATCAACTGCGGCTGAATCTGCTTTAAGATGACCAGCTTTAACTTGTGTCATAGCACCTGATGTGTGCATAACTTTTAAGCCACCGGCGCTATCTTGTAATTTTACATTGCCAAGGGTAATAGTAGATCCAGAAAGATATAAGTCTTTCCATTTATTACTTACAGAACCTAGATCATATGTTGAATCAAGTGATGGTATAAGATCACTTGTAATACTACCAAAACCATTAATAACCGACGTAAACGATCCACCATCTGCTGTACTAATTGTAGCTGTTGAAGTTGCTGAATCCCATGCAAATGCTGTTACACCAGCAACAGAAGTTGTTCCAATACTATCAACAAAACCGGATGAATTAAGTGTAATTATTGGTACTAATGAAGCTGAACCCCAGACTCCATTATAATCTGTTGCACCTGATCTTTCAATTGTAGTAAAGTTTGCACTAGTACCTGATATGTTGGTAATAATAGCTGAATCAGCAGTAAAGGTATCAATATCAACTAATGCTAAGTTAATATTATCTGCATATAAACTATCGATATGCGCTTGACTTACATTTAATTGTGTAATATAAGCACTATCAACATTTAATTGAGAAGCATGTAAACTATCAATATCACCTTGTGAAACGTTTATTTGAGTGATATAAGCAGAATCAATCGTTACTTGGCCTAATGTAGCATTATCAATATCACCAGTTATGACATTTAATTGTCCAACATAAGCAGAATCAAGTGAAGCATTAGCTGATGTAAGGGTGTCGATATCTCCAGTTGCAACATTAAGTTGGCCAATATAAGCACTATCTAATATAGCATCGGCCGAAGTTAATGTGTCTATATCAGCAATTGTTACGTTTAATTGGCCAATATAAGCACTATCAAAATAAGCTTTACCATCAACAATATTAATGCTATCAACGTCTAATTGACTTACATTTAATTGATCGACATAAAGTGAATCAACATCGGCTTGACTTACGTTTAATTGATCGACATAAAGTGAATCAACATCGGCTTGACTAATATTGATTTGATCTGCGTATAAGCTATCGACATCTAATTGACTTACATTGAGTTGACCAATATAGGCAGAGTCTGAAATAAATTGTTTAATTTGGCCAGAATCAGCATCAAATCTTACAGCTACAGCTGAATCAGCAATTGCAGCTTTTACTCTTGCATCAGTAAAGTATAGATTTGTACCTTCAGCAAGTTGTGTAGTTGTATGATTAGAAATATCAGATACTGTACCAGTAACATTACCAGTTAAATTAGCATCTACTGTACTTGCATATAATGTTCCAACTTGAACTGGAGCAAATTCTAATGAAGGATCGGCAAAATTAACATTTGCTTGTGGATCTGGTAAATATTGTTGGAAGAATTTCCATCTATTATCTGCTGGATCTCTAATTAAACCTGAATATGCATGTGAATCATCATCTGGATTATAATTACCAACAAGACCAATTTGAACATTAATTGGTGAAGCTTCTCCAGCCCAACTATCGTTTAAATCATGACCCGTAGCAGCAGTAAACTTAATACTTATACCATCACTTAATGCAGCTACTAAAGAACCTGCTGATAATACAAATTTAGTAGGTCCAGTACCACCTGCAGAATCGAATGTTTGTAATACTCCATATTGGCTATCGTAAGACCATTCAATTGTATCTCCTGATCCACCCGCAGAATCAATTCTTACATGATAATTAATAACACTATCACCGGTATAATGACCAATGAATACACCATCATTCTGTCCAGTACCACCGAAACTTGTTCCAGCTGCGCCAATAGTATCACCCGCACCTACTTCAATAACTGTATCGTCAACCGCCAAACTTTGAGTTGTAGTTTGGATTTGTGAACCAATAACAGTAAGGTTACCACCAATTGTAAAGTTTTGATCTATCCGGCCAGAACCAGTAACTCTTAATTGTTCGAAAAATTCTTTTTGTTGTGCAATTTGTACACAACCACCAACATTAGCTCCACCCGCTGAGTCTACAACTAGAACTCTACCAACTTCATATGCAAAGTTTGGATATGTTGGAGCAGTTGTAGTAAACTTACCAGCGCTATCTGCAGATACAAATAGTAAATCACCAACACTATATGACGAAGTGTCTAATCTTCCAAGTAAACCTCTATTTAGTACGAGACCAAAAGAATTTGTATTAATACTGTCTTTTAGAACACCAATAGTAGCATCAATAGTAGTGATATCGTTTGCTTGTGCTTTCGCAATTGTTGGGAAGTCGTTAGTCGCACCAGTAACATAAACTGGAGAACCACGAGGAATCATAGCGCCAGTGTTGTTATAAACTCGTGTTACTGCGTCTTGACCAATTTTAATTGGAGAAGCAGTGGCAGGTTTATAAACAAGAGCATCAGGTCCAGAATTATAGTATACTGTACCTTCATCAGTTGTAGGTTTAGTATTATCATCCCAAAGAACTCGATCAAATCTTATAAAGTCTGCCGATACTGAATCGGCATTTAAAATGTCTACGCTTAAGTTTTCAATTCTTGCAGAATCAACGGTAGCAGCATCAATATGAGCATTCGAAACGTCTAATTGCGTAGCATGTGCTGAATCAATAGTAACTTGACCCAATATAGCATTATCAATATCTGCTGTGCCAACATTTAATTGATCAACATGTAAACTATCCGCATCTGCTTGACTTACATTAAGCTGACCAATATAAGCACTATCTAAAATAGCATTAGCTGATGTAAAAGTATCAATGTCTGCTGTTGCTACATTTAACTGTGTAATATAAGCACTATCAAAATAAGCTTTACCATCAACAATATTAATGCTATCAACATCTAGTTGACTTACGTTTAGCTGTGTAATATAAGCGCTGTCGATAGTAACTTGACCTAATGTAGCATTATCGATATCGCCGATAACAGCATTAAAATTATCAACGTATAGGCTATCCATATCAGCATTAGATAGATTCAACTGAGAAATACTAATGCTATCAACATTTAACTGACTAATATATGCAGAGTCAGCTCTTAAATATTTAAGACTTAAATCTCCAGCTAAACCACTTGCAGTTTTAATAGAAAGTGATCCCTGGCTATCTTCTAATTTTACTGTTCCAAGATTAATTGTTTGACCAGATAAATATAGATCTTTCCATTTTTTAGTTGGTGAACCAAGATCATATGTAGAATCAACTGATGGTAAAAGATCTCCGCCAATATGAATATTGCCGCTTGTGGCATCAATAGAAATTGAGTCACTTGAACTAATTACTAATGGAATTGTAGCAGTAATTTCATCTAAGTTAGCAGTTGTATTATGTTTAATTACAAGATCATTACCTGCACCAAAGTTTAATGATATATCGTCTTGTATTAAAACGTTACTATTAAAGCTATCGATAATAGTATTAAATACTTGACCGTCACCAGTACTAATTCTATAAGTATTTGTACTTGAGATCCAACGTGTACTATCTACTGAAGCAACTAAAACTTCACCGATGCTATCAATACGACCATAGCTATCAACAGTAAATACTGGCATTTGTGTTGGTGAACCATATGTGCCAGCTGTTGAATCATTAATTGGTGTAAGATCAAAGAAGTTGCTATCTGGATACCAATGCAAATTCGAATTGCTATTCATAGCATCGTCTAGGTCAGAGTCAAAATCATCTCTACCATAAACTTGTTGAACGTCAACTGAGAATACACCTGTTGCAGAATCGTATTGAAGGTCACCAGATCCACTTACATAACCACGAATTGTTGCAATAGAAGTGCCATCGCCTAATGCAGAATCAAATCTCGCTCTTGAATAGTATTGCGCTGCTTCTTGTCGGGCTAATACTGTAATGACTCCAACCATATCTTCATGGACACGGCATTGATAGTAATATGTTCCAGCTGTATCAGGCGTCCAAGTTACGGTTGCCGTACCTTGACCTGTTACTCCAGAAGCTAAATCATTAATTCCTGTTCCAGCAACTGTTTTAATTAATAATGGATGATCTTCCCAAACGGAGTTATTAAATGTTAGTGTATCACCAACTCTAACTGTAAGAGCTGGATCACCGCCACTTATAGATCCATTTCTATCAGTGCCAGTTACACTATAGAAAAAATTGCCAGATGCAGTAACTGAATATGTGAAAGATGCAGTAGGAGGTATTTCTGTACCTTCTTCAAGATCAGTTGTTGTAAATGGATTTAAATTAATGGTTGTTTGATATAGTCCACCATCTGATGTATTAATACTAAGTACACCAGACCCATTTGAAGAATCATAATTAATCGAATCAAGTGAAGCAACCGCTACATCTGAAATTGTTGTAATTTGACCACGAGAATTGGTTGTAAGAATTGGAATACGAATAGAAGAACCAAATGTTCCAGAATCTGCGCCTGTAGAATCAAGGTCAGTTGTAATAGTAAGAACATTGCCAACTTTTACACCACGAGTAGATAGTCCTCGTCCACCGGCCATAGTGATAGTTTCACCATCATATATTTGAACAGAGTCAGTAAATCCATCATCCATTGTAAAGGTAACTTCTTTTACCTTATCAATTTCTTGATCTACATAAAATTTAGTTGTAAGTGAACTATCATCAAAAACAGCAAGTTGTCTTTGATTAATACGATCAACTTCTAATCTTCCGTCAATAAATACACCATCTGGAGCAGAGATGTACATTTCATCTAAAATAGTTGGATCATTAAAATCAACACTAATTTTATTACTATCAATTGTAAAATGATCTATTTTTAATTGTCTTAACGTATTAAGATTACGATATTCAGATGCTGATGAGTCATAAACCAAAATATCATTATGTACACCTTCACCAACGTTATAACCAGTTCCAGCATCGCCTGAAATATTAACACCACCGATGTTACTAATATCAAATGAACCAGCTGTAACTCTTCTTACTGGTGTTCCAACTAATACCTTTTTTACAAAAGTTGCCATTAGTTAACTCCTCCGCCACTATGATCAAGCGTTGTTACACCAGGAGTAACTTGAACTCTACCTTCAAGGATTCTTTCAATTACTGGTTGATTATCACTATCTAAGAAAGAAAGTTCAACGTCATAAACGTATCTACCTTTATCTAAAGCTTGTGTTTCTGTATTTGTTAATGAAAGGGTTGCAATACCATCAGTAGGTGGAGTTGCAATAATAGAATTAAAATCAGTTGCGGTTGCTGATGAATAATTTTTTCTTAATTGGGCTTTAACTGTGTGGTTGGTAAGATCTTTAGCATTACCTTGTTCATCAACTAAATGAATTTCAATGGCCACATCTGTGCCTTGGTCGATCGTAAATTCTTCGTATTGGGCCATGAAATCCTCGTTTGTTTCTTTGTCGGTATTACTACCCTGCCGCTTTACCTTTATTTATAAAAAAATCGCTTTGTAAATGATATAAATAAAAAAAGTAATTACTATGGAGATATATGTGAAAAAAGAAGTTTTGAAGAATAATTTATTGCGTGGTGGTCCAGGCGATAAAACAAAACCCGGAGAATATGATACTTCAGCTTGGTTTGCCAAACTTTCCCCAACTGGTAAAAATAAAGAAAAAGATCCAAATTCTATATTAAATCTGACTAAGAACAAAAAAATATGGTTTTGTTCTATTCCCTTTACTCAAGTATATTCAGAAATTAATGGCAACTATAAAGCATGTTGCTTTGGTGCGGATTCTGGTGTAAAAGTTGAAGATGTTTCATTAAGAGAATGGATGGAAGAAAGCGAATACATGAATAGTATTCGTGAAGAAATGCTTGATCCAAACTCTAATTTTGAAGCAGTAAATAAAATATGTAAAAGGTGTGTTGATGATGAAAAAAGATATGGAAGATCACGTAGAACAAACTGTATGAAAATGCATACTAATGACTGGGAACATTGGGATGGAATAGAAAAATCTGCAGATATGTTTAAAGCAAGTGGAATATTTGATTTTGAAGATAGAGTATTTGAAATTCAACTAAAAGTTTTTGGATCAGAATGTAATTTAGATTGCCATATGTGTATTCATGCTAATTCATCAATGCGCATGGATATGGCTAAAAAGGGTGTATGGGATGAAAAAATTTGGGGATCTCTCGATAGAAAAAAAGCTATATACGAAAATGTAAGTAAAGATAGAACAAAGGGAATAGTTGAACAGGTTGTAGAATTAGCACCTTATATAAGAAGCATAAAAATTATTGGTGGTGAACCATTAATTATGAAAAAACAATATGAGTTATTAGATGCTTTAGTTGAGACTGGAGATTCTAAAGATATTAGAATAAAATATCAAACTAATTTTACTACAATGGTTGCTGGTAAACATAATTTTTTTAATTATGTCCCTCATTTTAAAAATATTGCTATGGTAGGTTCAGTTGATGGAATCGGAAAATCTATAGAATATATGAGAAGAAGAACTAATTGGAATGAGTTAGAAAATAATATCGATATGTGTAATAAGTATCCTAATATTGATGTTGATTTTAACGGTTTAGTTTCTTTTTTAAGTGTACTTCGTTTTTATGAAGTTATTGATTATTGTAAGGGAAATGATAAGATTCATCAAATAAACTGGGCAATGATTGAAAGACCAAAACATTTACGTGTTAATAATTTACCAGATAAAATAAAAGAAAATTTATTACCAAAATATAAAGATTGGCCAGATATTCAAGCAGCACTATCTAAAGACCCAGAACCAGATATAAGTATTCAAGATACATTTAATTATTTGCTAAAACAAGATAAAGCATATATTGGAACCAAATGGGAAATGCATTTATTCGATGTATTTCCAGAATTGAAAGAATATTATGAATGAATAATGATCTTAAAAATGAACGCAGTTTAGATTATCTAAGAAAACAAACATGGTGGTGTCCAAGATTATTTGATCATATTTACACAAACACAACTGGAGAATATACCGTTTGCTGTGTTGGAGGATCAAATAAAGAAACAGTATCAAACACGGATCCCCTTGATTGGTATTTTGGAAATGTATATCAAAGTTGTCGGAGAGCTGCGCTTGGTTTGGGTGATGATAAAGATAAAAAAATATTAGAGCATCAATGTCAAAGATGTATTGAACAAGAAAAAACCCACGGCAACTCTGAAAGAATACAATTATCTAACAAAATAAATGATATTGATGAAGTTATTAAAATCACCAATGATTTTTATAGAAATGGTAAACCATCTTTACGACAAAATGGTTTAATACTCCAATTTAGACAATTTGGAACTACTTGTAATTTAGATTGTTACATGTGTCATCCATTTAATTCATCTGTACGAGAAAAAACTTCAAGAGAAAATAATTATTATGAATTAGTATCATTTGAAAAACCGCAACCTTTTAAAGGAGGAGAAAATCAAAATAGATTTTTGGATAATATAGAAAAGATTATTCCATACACAAGAATAATTGTATTACAAGGAGGAGAGCCATTTCTTCTTAAAAAACAATTTGAATATTTAGATAAAGTAATAGAATCAGATTGGGGTGGAGAAGATATAATATTAGAAATGAATTCTAATCTTACAATATTAGGATCAGGAAATAAAAGCATTTTAGATTATATAAAACATTTTGAGTTTCTACAAATCAATATTTCTTTAGATGGGTTTGGAAAATATAACGATTATATTAGAAGGAGATCTTTTTGGAAAGATATTATGTACAATTATAATTTGTTAAAAGAATATGAAAATGTACATATGCAAGTATTTTCAACTGTATCACTTTTAAGTATTTTAAGATTTAAAGAATTAGAAAAATGGTGTAATGAAAACAATTTGGACCAAAGATTATATGTAGTAGATGATCCAAAAGAACTTCATCCAAAAAATTTACCTGATAAAATAAAAAATAAATTGATGCCTATGTACATTAATAACGAAATAGTTTATAATAGTTTATTATTAGATAGAAACGAAGATGAATATAATAAAGCTATTCAATACATTCGTAAAACTGACGAACTATATAAAACAAACTTATTTGAAATATATCCGGAGCTAGCATGAAATTATCTTATGGAAACCAAGAAATAGACTTATTTGATAAAAAAATTCCAAGTCAAGTATTACTTGCTTTATCGGGAGGTTTAGATTCGGCATCATTGTTTTATTTAATCTGTAATAATTTTCCGGAAATTGAAATTATTCCGTATACCGGTTGGGACAAAACGGCCCCATTTGATTACTTATGTGCTAAAGATATTATTCAATTTATGAAAGAAAAATTTCCAAAGCAAAAAATATTAGAGCATGAAGTTTTTGAATTTGACATTAATGATAAAGAATGGAGAAATCTTGCTAAAGAAAAATGGGAAGAAGAAAAAGTTATTATTGATGGAAAAAAAGTTGAAAGAGCTAGTTCTATATCTGGACTCACAAAAATATTAATGAAAAGGCATTTTGAAAACGAACTTAGAAAAAAATGGAATAATGCCTTAATGATTACAGGAATGACTTGTAATCCTCCAATAGAAGAACAAAGAAAAAATAATTTTTATGAATTAGCTGAAAGGCGTAGAGATACTAGAAATCAAATGCCATGGTTTAAAACAATATATCAACCTTATATAAATATCGATAAGAAGTTTGTAGCGAATGTTTATAAAGAACATGAACTTATGGATACATTATATCCTTTAACAAGTTCGTGTGTAGGTTCAGAAGAAGAAACAAATTATTTTTCAAAACCATGTGGAAAATGTTTTTGGTGTAAAGAAAAAGAATGGGCGTTTAAATGACAATAGAAAAAGTATATTCAAAAAGACAACAGATAAGAATATATCAACAAGATATATATCCATCTGAAACTGATGTGCAAATTTTACTTGAAACAGCATATAAGTTGGTTGCTTCAAAACAAAGGCTAATGCCATATAGTGTTTATGTTTTAGGTCCAAAACAAAAACAGCTTAAAGAAACTTTTTATGATATGACTACACATACAAATTCATTTAATAATACAAATGCAAAAGCCCCATATGTGTTAATGTTTACTCCAAGATTAGTATACCCACCCGCATCTATTGCAAAGGCTATGAGAAAAAACGCGGAATTATATAAAACATGCGATCCAAATAATTTTGCTGGACCTCAACAAAAAATGGAAACAGCTATAGAAATTGGAATGTTTTGTAAACTACTTACTGGTTTATGCATAGAAAAAGATATTAATGTTTCTTACTTATTATGCTTTCCAGACCAATTACAAGATAAAAGATGGGACGAAGAATTTAAATTTTTACAAAAACAGCCCGTATTATTTAGTATGCAATTAGGATATAAAGCTGCTCCTCCAATTCTTGAAGCGCATGAAAAACCTGATGTTGATGAGATTATTAAGTGGGTTGTTTAAATATTGTATGTACTAGTAAACCATGTGATGGATTACTATATTATAGTTATGAATATTGCTGTGCTTTAAATGAAGCCGGTATAGAAACAAATTTAATTATTATTACTAGAGGAAATTTTAAAGAAGAGGATTATATTAATTCTCTCAAAGAGAAATATATTTACGTTAAATATATTCATATTAATGATTATATTCCTAATGCAGGAGATGTGACTCTTATATTGGGTAGAAATATGCTTTCTATTCCATACGAAAATATAAATGAATATAATGAAAATCAACGGTTTACATTGCACTTATTATTTGATATAATAATATCAGTGTATTCAGAACAAAATGTAAATGGATACACTGAAGCATTAAAATATTTTAACGTTAAATCAACATATGATTTATGTGATCACGAAGTATATTTAAAAGGAGTTGGAGAACAATTTGAAAAAATAATTAATTTCGAAATTTATCAAGATCCAGTTGAAAATATATTAGTAGATAATCTTTTCCTTGGAACAAATAAAGATTATTATATAACTGCTCAAAAACTTATTAATAATTACGATAATTATGGAATAGTAGCATATGATGATTTTTATGTTGATAAAAGCTTAAATAATTTATGGGCTCCAGTAAAAAATTTATTAGGAACATTTAATACATATGTTTATTGTAAAGAACAATTTGATCCTGCTCCAAGAATTATACAGGAATGTAGATATTACAACATAAATATGATATATGAAAGAGATAAAACTTTACACGATGGAGGATACGTTTATTGGAATAGAGATTTTCAAAAACAAAACCTTAATCCTATTTTGAAAGCATACGATAATGTACGACAATTGGCATAAAGAATTTGTAACAAATTTTAGTCATTATATGAAAATATTTAATGACAATATGAATGAAAATTATGAAACTGGTATAGAAAAATTAGAAAATGATATATCAAGTTTTAATGGTAGAAAATATTGTGTTGCAGTTGCATCTGCTACTGATGCATTAAAATTTTCGTTATTAGCACACAATGTTGGACCAGGTGATGAAGTTTTAGTAAGTAATTTTTCGTGGATTTCTTCATCTTCTTGCATTTCCATGGTTGGCGCAACTCCTGTGTTTTGTGATATTGATTTGAATTCATATCATATAACATTAAAAGAAATTCAAAAAATGTATAGCCCTAAAGTTAAAGCTTTAATCTATACTCATCTATTTGGCAATATGACTGATACTGCAGAAATAGAAAAATTCTGTAAAGAAAAGAATATTGTTTTTATTGAAGATTCTGCTCAATCATTAGGATCTAGTTTAAATGGTAGAAAAGCTGGAACTATAGGAAATTGTAGCTCTTATAGTTTTAATTCTAATAAAGTTATTGCTGGAATTAATGGCGGCGGCATTTTTATGACTGATGAAGAAAGTAAAGCTGAATATGTTAAAGGTCTTCGCCGTCATGGAAAAATTTCTGATTTCGAATTTGTTGGATATAATTCTAAACCATATAGACTTAATACTGAAATTATATCTTTTAGATTATCACATTGGAGATCGTGGCAAGATAAAAGACAAGAAATTGCTAAAATATATAATAATGAATTAAATAGTTTACCAATTATTATGGACAAGGCTTATGATCCAAATTTAGATCATAATTATCACAAATATGTTATAAGGTTCGAAGATCAAGAAACAAGAGATTGGGTAATACAAGCATTACGTGAATTTGATATTAGATTACAAATTCACTACGATAAACCTCTATCTAAAAATTCTTTATATAATAACATAAAATATAGAAAAAGTAAAGGAAAAAATGCTGAAATAGCATCTAATACAGTTTTATCATTGCCAATAAATCCATGGTTAACAGAAAGTGAAGTGAAAAATATATGTTCAACAATTCAAACGATATTATAAACAATGGATTACGTATGCTTAAAAGAAGGCATATTAATGTTGATATTACTCATAGGTGCCCTTTAGAATGTCCAAGGTGTCAAAGACAATCTGCCTTTGTTCATAAAGGACTTAAAGTTCCTGGAAAAGATTTACCTTTTGATGAATTTAAAAAAATAGTTGATCACTTTACTCATATAAACTTTTGCGGACAAGTTTCAGATCCAGTTCATCATCCAAAATTTATAGACTTTTTAAGTCATATTCATTCTTTTTATAATACTGAAACACCAAAATCTACATCTGTACATCACGCAACTGGTTATAAGAAAATGGAATGGTATATTAAAGCATTTCAAGCAAACCCTAGAGCTCGTTGGTGGTTTGGAATAGATGGTTTACCAAAAGATTCTCACAAGTATAGAATAAACCAAGACGGTGAAAAACTTTTTGAAATTTGTAAAGAAGCAAAAAATCATTTAGAACAATTGCCTGTTTGGCAATATATTGTATTTAACTATAATGAACATACAATTGAAGAAGCACATAGTATGGCAAAAGAAGCGGGAGTACAATTTATGTTAGTTAATTCATCAAGATGGCTGGGTGAACATGATCCATATAGACCATCTAAAGAACATAGCTTGAGTTTACACGATGGGTAGAGAAATTCCAGATATAGATGAAAATAGTGAATTAGATCCTAAATGTTTTGATAGGCGACAAGAAGCTTTTGCCTTAACAAACAGAATGGAAGTTATTCCGTGTTGTTGGCTTGATACTCAAGTAAATAGACAGAATTTTGAATATCAGCAACTATTGTTAGCTAGTAGATTAGAAGATTATGATTCTGTAGAAGAAATCTTTTTAACAGAAGAATGGATTGAATTTCGTAATAATTTAAGTAAAGGAAAAGGATTTCCATTATGCCATTTAGTATGTAGAAAAAGAAATTCGCCTCAACATAAAAAAGAAATATTTTTAGAGTCTGAGCAAACAAAAGGATATGTTAAATCAACATGAAAACTAGACGTGAATTACTTGAAGATGGATATAAAGGAGTTGATTTTTATTTAACAAAATCTTGTAATAAGTCATGTCATTATTGTACAGCATGGACTTTGGAAATGAGAAATCTTCATGTTGATATGGATTTTTTACGACATACACTTGAATGTTTTAAAGGGCATAAAATAATTTTTAATATATTGGGCGGTGAACCAGGCCTAGTTAAAAATTTAACAGAAGTCATTAATATGATAAAAGAGTATGATACATTTGTTGTATCAATTCTTTCTAATTCATTTGTACGTAAAAGATATTCTGAAGTTTTAGAAGATCCAACTATATATTATATGGAACATTTAGTTTTAGATTTCCACGAAGATAAAATTGAAAAACTTGGCAACTTTGAATTTTTTGAAAAAAATAATTTGAATAATTATAACGTAGTAATTATGACACCAAATTATTTTAAATACAGAGAAAATTTTGATTTAAGTATATTAGATCATGAAAATACACAGTTTAAAGAATTTAATTCAAGATCTCCTGATTGGACTGAAACAGATCAGGCGCCTGAGTTTGATAGAAGAATGTGCGCTGCATTTCCAAAGGTTCCGGTAATTGATTTTGAAATAAAAAAATTAAGACATTGTAGTAAAAAAGTAATTAATGGATCTAGACAATTTGATATTACACCAGAAAATATTGAAAAAATGATGAATTATGAATTATTTGAATTTGAAGAATACTGTAAAAAATGTACAGAGTTTATTGAAAAAAGATTTCCAGAAGATATTTTAGATATTGTAGCAGCTGGAGCAGTTATGAAATGAAATACTTAATTGTCAATGGATGTAGTTTTTCTGCATATACATATGGCCGCAATACTAATTTAGAAGATCGATCATCAAAACACAATTTTTTAAAAAGTATAAATTACACTCCTTGGCCTGTTCATTTAGCCAAAAAATTAAATATGAAATTAATTAATCTAGCGATTGGTGGTTCTGGAAATAACGGAATTTATAATCGTACTCTTGATTTATTAAATTATATAGATCATAAAGATATTGGTTTAGTTATACATATGTGGACTGAATCAAATAGGCGTGATTATGAAGCTCAAGAAACTGAACCTCATTTGATTAATCCAGAATATAAAAATGATTTACCAGAAAAAATGAAAAAATCTGCGTATAAGCATGGTAACAACAATTGGTCGCCTGGAAATTACGAAGATTGGATTCATAATTCTTTACGCTATTTTTACATGTTTCAAATCTTATGTGAAAATTATAATATACCATATGTACAAATTCAAGGGATGAATTTATATTGGAATTGGTGGAGAGTTACAAGCCAAGATAAGCTTAATTTGATGAATGGAGATTTTCAAGAAAATGAAAACTTTAAAACAATGATTCCATTCCGTGAAAGGTCTGGTGATAAACGCACAAATTTTACAATTGTAAAAAATTTACATGCACATAATTGGCCTTACAAATCAAAAAAAGAATTAATTGAGTATTTACCTAACAATATGTATTATGATAAAATTAAAAATTTTATAAATTGGCCAATTGATAAACCTAATAATATAACATGGAATAAAAATGATATTACATTTAGCGATCCACCAGAAACACTTAAGTTAAAATGCGAAAAATATGGTTTAGAATTTATACAGACAGAAATAGAAAATAATATTCAACAAAGATTTACTAACTATGCTAGTAGAAAAAAAACTTGGATAAATTCTAATAGTGATACTATTGGTGGAGATAGTCATCCAAATAATGAAACTCATATAAAAATAGCGGATTATATTTATGAAAATCTTTAGTGCATCATTTAGTCCTCATGATCATAATACATATGATGGTTTATTTCATAATCAAATAGAAAGATATAGTAGATTAAAACATAATCTACCTAAGTTAGATGAAAACGTATATCCATTTAATGGTGTGTTTATACCACAAAAACATTCTAACGAAGCTGGTATAAAATTCTATGAAGAATATTATAAACCTGAAAACCATGAAGTGTTTGCTTTCACAACTACTATTGGTGGTGTTAATCAAATAACACCATATAAAATTTCTAAAGAATATCTTGATTTTAAACCCACTAATCTATGGGATTATAAAATGATTAATAACACATATTATATTGATCATCATCAATCACATGCTGCATATGCTTATTTAACTTCTGGATTTGAAGAATCAGATATATTAGCAATTGACGGAAGAGGATATAATTTTAATTGTATTTTTATTGATAAAAATCAAAAAATTATAGATTTATCTAGCAAAATAAATATTGGTGAACTTTGGAATTTTATCTCTCAATATTTAGGTTTCGGATTTTTAGGTGCAGGAAAAGTAATGGGTCTTTCTGCTTACGGCGCTTTAAAAGATTCTATCTATCTTATGTTAGAAGAATTACATCAAAACCGAATTGATAAAGATGATTTTATACGTATGGTAGATTCACAAAATGTTCCACCAGATTCAATTGCACATACATTACAAGTCTTTACAGAAGATATTATAAGAGAACACGTATATCCTCTGCAATCATCAACAAATTTATGTATTGCAGGAGGAGTTGCTTATAATGGATATGTGAATGAAATGTTTTTTGAAAAATACGAAAACGTGCATGTACCGCCTGCAGCTGGAGATGAAGGACAGGCATTAGGGACATATATGCATGCTGATTATATGTTAAATAATAACATTCATACTCCAAAAACATATGCTGGAAAAAAATATAATTTTAAAGGTAAAGAAAAAGTTAATTACAAAGAAATAGCACAAGCAATTGCAGATGGTGCAATTGTTGGTTGGTTTCAAGATGAATCAGAAAGTGGAAATAGAGCTTTAGGAAATAGAAGTATATTAGCAGATCCAAGAAGGCATGATATTAAATTTGTAATTAATAATACTATAAAATTACGTGAAGATTTTAGGCCATTCGCACCAGCAGTCTTAGAAGAGTGGTATGAATATTTTTTTGATACACATAAACCAAGTCCATATATGAGTAGAATTGTAAAAGTTAAACATAAAGATAAAATTCCGGGTGTAACTCACATAGATAATACTGCAAGAATACAAACAGTAAATGAAAGTGATAATCCTAAATTTTATAAGTTAATCACTGATTTTTTTTATGCAACTGCAATGCCTATGTTATTAAATACAAGCTTTAATTGTCAAGAACCAATTGTAGAAACACCAGAAGAAGCAATTGCCACTTTTAATAAAACAGGAATGGATCTATTAGTAATTAATGATTATATTATAAGAAAATGATTATAGAAAAAGAAATATGGAATGTGTTATGGAAAGCTTTTAACGAAGAAAAGCTTGATCCATATTCATATTTAAAAGTTACTAAACCATTATTAGAAGATAAAATTAATAAACATCTATTACAAATGTTATGGACTATAGCATACGAAAAAGAAATGGATATTGTTCATTTTCTTGATAGTATGGGCCCAAGCCAAATTGAATCTAAAACATGGTTAGTTGAAAAATTATCTTTAGTTATTCCAACATTTTTTGAATTAAATGAGAAAATAAGAGTTCAACTATTAGGAGGTTGGTTTGGATCTCCATTATCTATAATGCTAAAACAAAATTCAGATCAAATCGAATCAATTGATAACATTGATATAGATCCTAAAACGAAAAAGTTTTTTGAAAATTTTATGTCAATTTATAATATTGCAGGAAATCATTATTGTCAAAACATACTCGATCCAATTATGGATGACGATAAAACACATGTAGTTATTAATACTTCTTCTGAACATATGCCTAGCTTACCTAAAATATTAGAAAATAAAAATTATAGAGAAAATACAATATTTGCTTTACAAAGTAATAATATGTTTCATGTAAATGATCATATTAATTGTGTTGAAAATGAAGATGAATTATTAGAAAAATCAGGAATTAAACAAAAAATATATAAAGGATCACTTGATATGCCTAATGGTTATAAAAGGTTTATGGTTATAGGAAAATGTTAAAAATATTTTGTTTATATTATGAAGGAAAATATTCTTATGATTATGTTGAAAAACTTGAAAGAGGAATATCTAAAAATACGACTATTGATTTTGAATTTTTTTGTTATAAACCAAAAAGAAAATCGCATTGGCACAAATTAGAATTTTTTGATCCAACATTTACTGAAACACTCGATGATGTTATAGTTATGGATATAGATCAAGTTATTGTTAACAATATTGACGACATGTTATCATATCCAATTAAAGATAATGAATTATTAACATATTCAAGTACAGTAAGTACACTACCGATAAATGGTGGCTTTTATAAATTTAAAGGAAATGCGTTTACTGATCTAACTGATAAATGGTCAAAAAATAAAGAGTATTGGGAATCATATTATTATAATAATGGCACTGTAAATATTAAAGGACACGGCGAACAAAATTTTGTTTTTGATAATGTAGAAAACATAGTAACTCTACCAGATAATTGGATGGTACGATACTACAATGATGATGCTTTAAATTATCAAATGCAATTAGAATATTGTAAATTATATAATAAAGAATTTATGATTATGGATGAAGAAATTGATAAAGATATAAAAATTGTGCATTTTACTAATAACAATTATATACATAAATCTAATACATCTTGGATAAGAAAGCATTGGACATGAGAATTATTTGTGTAAACACTGGAAATAAATTTAGTGAATGGTATGTTGATAATTTAAAACATATGATTGATAATTTTTCTGGTTTACAATATGAAGAATTTGTGGTAATAAGAGATGATGAATATGAAGGAGTTTTTAATAAGCTTCTTATGTTCGATAGATATAGAGATGGCCAAAATATATATTTTGACTTAGACATAATTATTACAGGAGACTGTAATAATCTTGTAAGAAAAAATTTTACTTTATGCCATGCATGGTGGAGAAAGCCATTTCACACACCACTTAATAGTAGTATAATGTCATGGTCTGGCGATTACTCTCACATCTATAAAGGATTTGAGAAAGATCCAAATTATTTTATGATTGAATATTCAAGAGGAATAGATCAATTTATTTATGAAAAATTTGCTGGAACATTCAATCAATATTTACGAAGTGATAAGTATTGTTCTTATGAATTTATAGAACAAAAAGAAAAAATAAATGTAATTGATTATAACGTTTACTTATTTAATCAATCGTATGAAACTATGTTGAATCCTAAGATTCTTCCGCCTCAACTGGGGGAGTTTCTTTTACAATATCAATAGCTATAAACAAAGCTTCCCTTGAACTTTTCGCTTTACGTAAAGCCACTTTAGCTTCTCTATTAGTGCTTCTTTTAACTTCGCTTAATTCAAATAAAAATAATTTTAAAGTGAATAAATGCTGAGTATCACGACCATCTTCTACATTATCATTAAATAAATCTTCTAAAAGATTTCTATACTCAGCTTCATCATTTTTTCTAAAAATATTTCTAGCTAAATCTTCGAAGTTTTTTGAAAAATCGACTTTATACTTTTCGCTTGCTTCATCAATTTTCTTTTTAGTCCAGCCAGCTTCTCTAAGAGATTTCCATGCTGGATCATTATTATCTTCAAATAAATTATAAATTCGACGAATATCATTTTCGTCAACCCATTCTACTAACACTAAATCTCTGTTATTAGAATATCTTGCGTTAATTACGTTTTCTTTTGTAAACATTAGTATTGATCCATCTTTAAAGTCCAATATTGTTGAGCCGTTGCAGTTCCAACGGGAAATTCTTGTGAACGATAATCATTAGCATTCACAAACCTTCTTTTTAAATCACCTGATACTGATGTGATCCTAGTATTAGCAATTACACTTCCTAGCGTTGTACCTGTATAAGTAGCCGTTCCTGCTCCAGCGCCATCCGCATCATATGCTAATCTATAACGAATTCTTGACCCAGTATGAGCAGACGCAGCATATTTCATGTAACTTTTTAATATATCATCTAGCTGAGCTAAAGTATACTCCCTAATATCATTAGGTCCTGCTACTATATAAGCAAGCGCAAGTTCTTCAGTACCACCATAATTTAAATCATCTGATGCTAATGTAATACTTGGCTCACTTATATTATTTGCTTGTAACAAATAATAGTTACTTACTATTTCAGAAATATCTTGTGTAGTACCAGAAGCTCCAATTGTTGCTGCTGCACCTGTTGGAGCTGTAGGGGTATCTGTAACATTATATGCACTTTGATCTGCGCGAGTATCAGTAAAAATTGCATCTGTTGCAACAGCAGTATAACCAGCTAACGTTGTTGCAGTATGCACTCTATATGTTCCAGGCTGACCCACAGATGCCGTTATAGTATCAATTGCTGGCAAAATAAATGTATCTAACATATCTGTTTGAGACATAGATCTAAGATCTCCATTTCCATCATAATAAAGTGGAAACCTTACAGAATTAATGTCAGAGGGTTGACTTGCAGCTGTACGTGTTTCATCAATATAATCATATTGAATTGGTGTAATAATTGTTGGTTCGCCTGTTGTAGCTTCGGCGGGATAAGTAGTTGCATTTGTTGCAGAGGTACCAGTTTGCCATCTATCATCAATCATATATTGATTCGTACCTTCAACATCAATATGATTGGTTGCACCAGTAGTTACAACTGATAATGTTACAGTTGGGTCTGTACCATACAAATATCTACATCTATCTTTAATATAAGTTATTTCGGCAGTACTCATTTGCTTGAGATCTCCGCCGTTTAAAACTTTAAGTGGTGTTACTACAGCCATATTACTATCATCTCCATTATATGGTATTATATATTACGTTTTATACACTACCCAAACTCACAATTGTTTTTAGTGTGGTACCTCCAGAATTTTTAATAAGTAATGTATCTCCTGCATTTACATTAAATGTACCACTACTGTTAGTTATATAATCTCCAGCAGTTACTCCACTTGATGGAGTATACCATTCAAATCCTCCATTAGTAGCATTCCATCTAAGTGCTTGGCCACCAGTTGCACTATTAGTATCGAGATCAAGCCCAGGTATTCTAAATCTTGTAATTGCCGTATCACCGAGCGTAATTTCATTACTTACAGTAGCAGCAGATTTCTGAGCATTTTTACCAATAATAATATTGTTATCACCAGTCGTTCCCGTACTTCCTGCCAAATGTCCGATGTAAATATTATCAGAAACACCAGAACCTCCATTTGCAGGACCTGCCCCATAACCAAGTGCAACGTTACCACCACCAGTTTGGATTTCCGCGCCAGCAAATGCACCAGCATTCACATTATTTGTGCCACTACTTATCTCATAACCTGCCTGATAACCTAGTGATGTATTATAATTTCCTGATGTAGCTGATCCAGCACCCATTGCATTTGCGCCAAAAGAACTATTATAATCACCATTATTATTTTTACCAGATCCGTGTCCTACTGAAGTAGCATAATTCGAAGCATTAGTAAGTGACTGTCCTGCATGCCAACCAATACCTACTGAAGATGTACCAAGAACTCCACTTATTGGATTTTGATGACCAATGAAAATAGATTGTGTACTATCTTGATCTGCACTTCCTCCTCCGGTATGTATCCCTGGAACTTCGCCAAGTGAATCTAAAATTGATCCACCTAATGAAGTTGATACTCCAGCAATAGTAATAGCGCTGTTAGCTAATTTATTATTAGCAATTGAACCAGCTAACATGGCATTAGAAACTTGAACTTCAGATACTACACCCCCTGCCGAAGAAGAGCCAAGAACTCTATTAGCTGTCGCAACATTTTGGATTTTAGCATAAGTCACAGCATCATTTGCAATCATACCAGTGGCTACTTGAACTTCACTAACGTTACTATTTGCTGATGTAGATCCAAGGAGTCTATTAGCTGTTAAAACATTCTGCATTTTAGCGTATGTAACTGCGGAATCGGCAATCATATTAGTAGATACTTGAACTTCACTAACCACACCATCCGCTGAAGTAGAACCAAGAACTCTATTGGCTGTTACAACATTTTGCATCTTAGCATATGTAACTGCATCATTTGCAATGGTAGTAGCACCATCACCGGTTGAAGTAACATCGCCTGAGTGATTAGGATGGCTATAAGCATTTGCGCCATCCTCAACATTAAGCATTGTTCTTACATTAGTTGGAGTAATTTCTTCTATAACTCCAGCACCTGCAGTATCTCTACCTAAAATTCTATTTGTCGCCGATACATTTTGGATTTTAGCATATGTAACTGCATCATCGACAATAGTTACCGCGCCAGCACTTGTCATACTGACATCACCTGAAAGTGAATCCGAAGTAAATCCTGTTGGTGTACCAATTAAGATTTGAGCAATTCCAACCGCTTTATCCGATGGATCACCAGCACTATTAGCATCTCTAACCTTAACAGTGTTTGCACCCATGTTTGCAAGTTTAGCATTAGAGACAGCATCATCATTAATATTAGCTCCACTAATACCGCTCTTATCAGATGTGGTTAAGATGGTTTCAACAGAACCATCATTTGCCATAGTGGCTTCCCACTTGTCATTAGTTTCATTCCATCTTATAAATGCATTCGCTAAATTTCCACGATTAACTTCGAGTCCAGCATTTTCAGTTCCAGCAACATTTGATGCTACGTTAGCATTCAATAATATAATGTTGTCATCAATCTCAACTGTTTCGGTATTGACATAAGTAGTCGTACCTTGTACTCTTAAATTACCTTGAATGGTAACTGCAGAATCGGCAAGAAGTATACCTGAACCACCAGCATCAGTAGTAATAAGTGTATCGCTATCAGCAAATCTTTTAATTGTTAAATATGTAAACTCAGATGCAACACCAGGTCCACCATGTCTTAAATCAATTTGTCCGTTGGTAGAATTAGATCTAATAATATTATCATTGAATGTTAAATTATCAACCGTAAGAGAATCATAAATTGCAAGAACAGAATCTCTTAAAGAGTTAATAGCACCAACAATACTTGATCTTTGTATTTCATTATCTAAATTGGCTAAAGAACCAATTGTTGTATTCGTTGTTTGTTCATTACCTTCAATGGTATCAATAGAACTTTGTAAATCATTTATAGCGTGTCTAATAGATGATTTATCACCAAGATTAGCGTCAAGTTGACCAAGATTACCAGCATATGTATCTGTACCTGGCGTATAAGTACCAAATGCTGTATTAGGATCACCAAGTCCTAATGCTTGTAAAACGAATGACATTTGTGAGTCAACTTCGTTTACACCACCAACAACCGAGGTTGCAGTGGTTCTTAAAGTAGTAGTACCACCTAATAAAGTTTTAATTGCTGATTGTGAATCATGAAGTTCATTAATTGCACTTTTAATATTAGTTGATAATGTATTAAGAGAGTCAGTGCCCAGTGAATCATGAAGTTCATTAATTGCACTTTTAATATTAGTTGATAATGTATTAAGAGCGTCAGTGCCTAGTGAATCATGAAGTTCATTAATTGCTTCAACAATAGTTTGCTTTAATGTCGATAGCGTATAGTTATTAACACCACCGCCAGTAGAATTTCTAAGTGCTGCTTCAAATTCGTTAATTGCTCCTTCGATGGTTGTAGCAGTCGTATTAAAGTTAGATCCACTTCCATCTGGTGTATTATAAAGTTCTGAATTAATTTCATTAATAGCTGCAACCACATTATTAGTTGCTGTAGTAGTAAGAGAAGTGTGGTCGCCCAGTTCAGTTCTTAATTCTCTAATCGCTGCAGAGATATTAGTTGCACTTAGACCTGTAAAGGTCATATTACCAATATCAGTTTCATGTTCGTTAATTGCACCAGATACAGTAGATGCTGTTGTGTTAAGTGCTGTGTCTGGATCTACGAATGTATTAAGTTGATCTACTGAATCATGAAGTTCATTAATTGCACCTTTTATATCGGTTGCCAATGTACCAAGGGCAGCAGTGCCCATAGAATCATGCAATTCATTAATTGCAGCTACAATTGTATTTCTATTTAAGGTAACTAAATCAGCTCTGTTGCCAATATCAGAATCAAGTTCATTTACTGCTCCTACTACTGAGTCAGCTACTGTTGATAAACCCGCAGGATTATATAAACCAAGGAGAGTTATGGTAGCATTTAAAGAGTCATGTATTTCATTAGTAGCCATAACTAAGCTACTATCTTCAAGTGTCCCTAATAGTGCTAGATCACCAATTTTATTCACAACATCGTTGTGATTAGCGACCCATGTACCAATGGTATTTTGTAGATTTACATAGACTTTTGCCATCTTTTTTCTTACCTATAGTTTTTGCATAATTTTTTGGAGCATATCTTTTATCTCCGTTACTTCTTCTTTTAAGCTTTCAATATCTTTTTCCTGATCAAGTTTTTTCTGTTTTGCTTTTCGAATGTTTTCAATTGTTTCATTGCTATTTATATAGTTAAACACACCGGTATTTTCATTTTTTACTAGACCAGGCCTGCCAGCTACTTGTCTTTTATTGTCAATCATAAATTATGTACTCAGTGCTATTGCTCTGAACTCCCTTAAAATAGGCGCTTTAATTGCATTATTTGCTTTCATTGTAATTTTAAATTGAAACTGTTGAAATGGTGTAGTAAACCCAGATTGACCACCAATCAAATATTCATAATCTTTAAACACTCCTCTTTTTTCAGAAGTTGTTGGATTATTTGATGGTGCAATCAATACCCATGCTTGAGTAGATATATTTGTATCAAGTTCAGCAACTCTATAATAAAGATCAAAACTTCCACCAGATAATACGTTTCCGGCAACTGCTACTCTAAGTCCTATAGCGCTTGATTCAAGTGGAAATATTTTAGTAATGTGTTTAGCTAATGTTGTTCCACCTTCTGGTAAAGTTTCAGCAATCGGATTTATTACCATATTTTGACCACTGCTACTATTAACAGTTAAACTTGGATTATCAACTGCTGCATACATTGTAGCAATGCTAGCTCTTTCTAAATCAACAAAAGGCATAACATTAGCTGGATCTTCAGAAGAAAGTGTTATTCTCAAATCAAAAGATTTATTATTTGGAATTGAAGTACCAGGATTATCACCTTCCATTTCAGTGCTAGCAATTAATCCTGGATTATTAAACATAAACATAGTTTTATTTGGCATAACTTGAGAGTATGCAGTGTCTCTTACGTATGCACCAGCTTCAGAATTATATGGATTTTTTCCTGCAGCCATAGTTTTTACGCCATAAAAACTGGCAGTATTATGAGTTTTTAAAACACTAACACTTGGAACAAATGTACTATATAAAAAATTTCTATCAGCCTTAACATTAGCCCCGCCCCCAATTTCATTTGTCAAAGTTGTGTTTGCAGTACCACTTCCAGTTTCTAAAATATATCCTTGCCAATCACGAGAAGCAACGTTGCCTGATCCGGATTTTATTGTTCTAAGTCCATTAATATTATTAATATGAATTCCTCCAATATATCCAGAATTTGATGTTACTCCAGAAATATTTACCTTATCACCTTCTTGGAATCCATGATGTTTATGCGATATGATAATATCAGTAGTAGCACCGTCAGTAGTTATTGGGTTATTAGGAAGAATTTCTTGAGATATGGCTTTATTTTGAAGAGATACATTTGCTCGTGTCCCTGACCAATAAGCTGCCCAATTAGCTTTATATATTTTGAATTTTAAATCTTGGTTTTGATTTTCAGACCAAGTCACACCATTTTGAGAATAAAAAATAGATCCACTTACTGGATTTTTATCAACCAATTTTTCAGTAGAATTAAGAACATGGTCATAAATTTCTGCATAGTATAATTCATATTCAGAACTTCCAGTTTCAACTGTAAAGGCATAATATTTAAAAGGCTCTAAATAAACTGGATGCGCAAATGTAAATTTTATTTCATTCGTGGCATTAGGATTAGGAATAGAAGCACTTATATTTGAATAACTTTGCTCAGCTTTAGCAATATATACGTATCCATGAGGAACCCCACCTTCAAGAGCTCTAATGGTTACATATACCGGTTGACCCGTTGTGTCAGGTGCAGACTTGAAAAATAATCCAATATCAGTAATAAATATGCCACTATTTTTATCTACATAAAATGATTGAGCTATTCTGCTCGTATTTTGTCTACTTACTTCAGGCATTTTTGCTCCTATTCATTTGTAAATAAACCAATCGCAAAGAATTGCGCTGTTCTAAAGTAATAGTTTAATGCAGGTTTTAACCCTTTCTTTAAACCTCTACCATAAGCTACAAAGTCTTTAAACTCTTGATAATGTTTATGCGCTTCACCTCGTTCAATCGCTCTATTTCCAAGGTACCTATAACCGCGTCTAAATGCTTCTCCATACCATGTTCCATGATATTTCTTTTCGCACCAAATCTCAGCTTTAGCTTTATCCATTAAGCTAAATCCTTCTACATTATTTTGCGTAGCATGTGTAGCAATTACACATACGTCATTACCTCCACATGAATTTGCATCTCCAACATTTGGACCTGGTCCACCAAATGCGTCTAATCCCGGAGAACTGAAATTATCATTACCACCACTATATCCATCATCTCCTCCACCAGAATTATTAGTTACTACTGGGGCTGTATAAACAGATTGATCACCTTCAATTTCAATATACCTTGTAGATGTCCATACTTCTTCATAAAGTTTTAATGTGCCTTCAGCGGTATAATTAGTAACTGCTCGTGATAAATAGTTTTCATTTCCAGATCCAGTTACATCTTTTAATTCAAACTTGACATTTCCACATAAGAAAGATATTGCTGAAGTAGCTGGAATAAAGAATGATCCTTCAATAACTCCGAACTCATCGGAAGTTAATTGTTGACTTCCACTAGGGTGTCCAGTCGCATTAATGTATTCTGTACCATAATCAGAATCATAAGCAAAATCATTACGCCATGTACTTGTAAATGTTTCTTCTTTCACCCAAGCATCCACTGAAACATTATCGAAGAAAGCATAGTGTTTAGCATTTGGTCTTAATCCAGTAGCTTTAAACCTAACTAGTCTAGCTCTTACTTTTGGAATTGATTCTGTGCGTACTAATCTATTTTCAACAAAGTCTTCTTGAATAAAAATATTTTCCACTACATTCCAAGAAGTAGTAGTGGTTCTTCCAGAAGTAGATGCTGTAGTATTAGTTTTATCACCAGTTTGAAGAGATTCTAAATCTTTTCCAAGCCAATTCCATTCATGATTATTCCATTGATATGCACCATCAGATAAAATTTCTGATCCTTGATAGTTAACTACTTTCTCAAAAGGAAAACGAGTTTCATACCAATTATCTGAAGATGGCGATAACTGAATAGTCCCATTGAAATTATTAACTTGAAATGGATTTACTTGTAATGCATCACTTGCGTATTCATTTTCCATATATAATTCTGTATCATATCTAGGTACAATGAATCCTCCTCTTAATGCTACATTTAGCGCAGGAGATGGATTATTAGTATCTGAATCATATTCTAAATCAATAACCCGTTCGATATTTTGAGGAAATAGTAATCCAGAAGAAAAATCCATAGATGATCTTAAATTTGAATTATTTTTATCAGTTAAAGCATGACTTGTAAAGTTATCAACTATAAATCCACTTTTTAATCTAGGATCTCCATTCGCATCAAACTCAACAATATCAGCTGCTTTATTTTCTAATAAACTTAATGATACTGCATCTTCTAATCGACCAAGTCTTTTTTCTAATAAATTAATTTGACTCATAGTATATCTTTTATGGTCTATTCGAGTAATAGTTATATCATTATTGTCGAGAGTATTAGCATCATATTTAACTTTAAATAATTCCATAGTACCTTTAGGTGTTTCTGGAGGACTTGGTGCAAATGAGGACGCACCTGGAATAACTCTAATCTTACCATTTTGATCAATTATAACTTTATCAATTCTTGGTAAATAATAAGAAACATCTAAATCGATTACAGTGGCTGGATCGGGAATTTCGTTTGTAGATCCACCATTAGCCACTTCAAAATCACCATCTGAATCAACAGTTGGTCTAAAATCTAAAGCATCCGCTAAAAATATTTGCTCGCCATTTTGAAATGTATGAGTTGGAATGTCTTTATAATCAACTTCACCATCATATGAATTTTTACTAAAAAAGCTTTTACCTGGTTCATGTTGAAAATAATCCCATCTTATGCGTAATCCAGTAGTGGTTGCATTAGGTGGAAGAGCTCCAGTTAAAAACAATCTACCATTGTCATAGAAATTATCTTTTCTACCATCGTCTAAGGTAAAGTTACCTAAATAACTCTGTGTACTATCATTTGGATCTTCAATATGAGTAACTTCAATAATATCTGGTTTATGTAAATTAATAAATTGCTGATTTGTAACACCGTCTGTTATAACTTTAAATACTTTATTAGCAGAAGTTTTTGTTTTAGACCTAGAAGTTTCATTACTTTTTCTAACAAATGCTGTTACAGCTACAGAAACTCCAGCTGAAAGCCCACCAATTCTTGCTGTCTTATCTACGTTTTGTAATGTAATTGTTGCGCCAGGAATATCACCATTTAAATCGGTAATAAGCCAATCACCTTCATTTAAAAATATTTCAGTACTATTATCAGTTGTAATATCAAATGTAGAACCAGTTGGTGTAAATCTAAATTGCCTTTGAACCGTTATATCAGCATTCGTAATATTTTCTGGTCTTCTATTTGGAAGAGGAAAAATTAAACTATTTAAAGTTCCACTATTATTAAATGGTCCGTTATCTCTTGAATTTTGATTAATATTAAAATATGCATTAGCACCAGTACCAATACTACCTATGTCGCCAATTCCAGATCCAGAATTAAGAACTAAGTTTGTTATATAAGCCCTATATCCAGCTCCGTCTTCTTGAATAAATCTTACAAAGCATGTTCCAATTGTAGCTCCACCATAATCTGCTCCATCTCTAACATTTTGTTTTTCAAATCCAACTGAATTAGTTATATCTGGCATTTGTGCTGGAACAGAATCTAATTCAAAAAAGTTACCAAATGAAATTGGTACGAATTGATCTGCAATATTAACAGTGGATCTTGCTTTACGTACTCTTGGAGGAGTATCAGAAGTATACACTGAAGCACGATAACCATTAACTACTGCAACGCCACTTGAAGTTTGAGCTAGTAAGAAATTATCATCTGAATCATCAGCGTATCTTAAATTAAATGGTTTTACAATATAGTCTCCAGAATTTTCTTTTATTCTTTGTGCTACAAATTCTCTAGGTTTGTTATATTCATTTCCAACTGGAGAAGTTGCTACGATTTTTCCATTAACAACTTTTGCTTTTCTAATGAATGTGTCTGTTGGGCCCATCTCACTTTCAAGAGATAGTTCTAATCTAATTCTAAATCTATCCGCACCAGGAGCAGTAAGATTAGGTGACGCCCCTTGATTATCAAATAAAGCAGTATCATCTGCACTTGTTACAACTTCATCAATTCTTTTAAAACCAACTACCACCGTTGGAGTATTTGTATATTTAGAAATTATTTTTTCTTGTTTATCTGCAAATATAAAGAATCCTTTGGAATAATAAATTCCTCCATCGGATAAAAATCTAGAACCAAATCCTGTAGATTGCGCAGAATTTTCGACTCTAATATTTGGTAAGTTTGTTCCTTGCATTACTTCATTAGGTTGAGCAACTGCTTGTTGATCAGTTGCTAGCGATGAATTTTCTGTTGAAGTATATGTTCCATATAAGGTTAATGGATCAGTTACAGGATTAACTCCAGCTTCTACAACCTCATCAACTCTAAATACAACCTGAGAAGTAACTCCTGTATATATTGCACCAACTAAACTTTGAGGATCACTAATTGGTTCATTAGTAGTATTTAATCTAATAAACTGGTAATTATTATCAACTTGAGCTGCTGCTTGTTTAATAACACTATTATCTGCAAATAAATTATTTCCCATTCTTTCAATTTGCTTTTGAATAATGGTTTGCATTTGTGTTAATTCACGAGCTTGAAGTTTCTTTCCACTATTAAAAAGAATTCGATAGTATCCATCACTATCAGCAAAATCATCTCGATAAGTTGATGAAAAAGTATTTTTATTTACGAGTTGTGCCATATTCTATCCTATAAACTTACGATGATTTTAATGTCATTTGTTTCAGTATCAAGTCTTTTAATTGCTGGTCTACTTTCTACGTATAATAAATCTCCAGAAAAAGGATTAATGTCTGAACTATCAATTAGATGAGTAGGACTAATATTATTAAAATTCTGAGAACTGTTTTCAATTTGAACATTTGATATCGGTACAAAACCAGTCGAATCCGTTTGATAATAATAACACGTATCACTATCAACATCTGCAACAATAGCAGTAAATCCTGTGCTCTGAGTAATAATTGGATCTGTTAGATTTTTTAATTGTTGGACATCTGCTCTAACACCTCTAAAAGATTTCATCATTCTACCACTAAGTTCTGTATATAGATTTCCATCAAAATCTCTAAGATTTTTAAATAATCCAACTTGACGGTAATCTCTATCATCAACTATAAAATCTCTAAATCCATCTGCGCCAGCTTCTCCACCTTCAATTTTAACATTAAACATTAGTGATGTAGATCTTAAATCAAATACTGGATTTGCTCCTACACCTGAATCGTTACCATGAAGAACTGCTCTAGCTGTAGCATCTCTTGATGCACCTCCACCAGAAATAATTACATCGGCATAATCATAATTACGACCAGCTTCTAACACACTATCAGAAACACTACCAATATTTGAACTAGAATCAATTTCAATTTTAGTAACGAAACCACCAGAACTTGGATCAATTGTTGCTGTTGCTGTAGCTTTAGGAGTATATTGATTACTACCAACACTATCCCCATTTCCTATAATTTGAACAGTAGGAGCACTAGTATATCCTGCGCCAGGATCAATAATTTCAATACCTAAAACTTGTTTTGGAACAGCAGCATCTCTTATTAATGCTTGTTGATCTTGTAATGAGTTTAATCCAGCTTGTCCAGTTTTAACATATTCAACAGGCATAAAGTTTGCTGATAGAAACGCTGAAGATTTTGCACCACCAATAGCATATAAAAATTTCCATACATATCCATCAGTTTCTTTTTTTGGTTTATTTGAAGTTCCTGTTGGTTGTACTGTAGATCTTAAAGCTACACCATTGGCATCTCTTGGTTGTTTCAAACAAATATAAACTTGATTTTCATCTGTTAAAATATAATACGGATATATATTTGCTGCACCTGAAATACCAGGCGTAATACTTCTATTATCATCATATTGTGAATATATTGAACCCGATGTCCAATTAAATCTTGGTACTACAAAAGAAACATCTGCTACTTTTTTTGCCGATTGCGCTCTTAGTCTAAAATCTCTTTCTTCTTTAATAGAATTAATTGGTGTATTGGGTGGAACTGTATCGTCTGATGTAACCCATTCTTCACCGTGGCCAATAGAAATAAAGTAATTTGCAAGTACGTCATTCACTTCATCGTACATTACTTGCAAAATGTTTCTTTTAATTTTATCTGTTAATACTGCTGGCATTTTTTAATCCTATGCGTTAATAGTCAATAATCTGTTTCCATTATGGTCACTATCTAGTCCACCCATGATGAACCATCTATCATCACTCCAAATAAGTTGTGCTGCTCCATTTGGATGAATGGTGAGAGAAGTACCTTGTGCAAAATTATTTGCGGTTGGAAACGCAACTTCAATATTTCCTGATCCACCATTAGTATATACTTTGGTTTCACCATTTATTGTTCCATTATGTTGTTGAATATAAAGTGATGTAGCTTTATCTCCTCGTATATGTCCGCTTGGTTGGAAGTTGGCATTGTTACCAGAAGTTACTGGTGCACCTACTGTATCTCCACCTGTAGAAATTTCTAATGTGGCATGTGCCACTTTACTTATTTCCACCGATCCAGTTCCAGCCGCATCGATATTTAAATGAGCATTTGTAAGAGTAGTTTGGGCTTCGATAACTGGATTATCTGCATTTGTAAATCTAATATGACTAGCCGTGCCTACTCTTAAAAATTCAAGCAATGGTTCACCGACACTATCGGAAATCATTTGCTCAACTCTAGGTCTATATAAAGTCTTATTACTTAATTGCTGAGTTGCATTATTAAATGTAAATTGATCATCTGTACTAATATTTGGTAAAGTAACATTTACATTTGAAGTTAATGATCCAGAAATAATATTATAATCGTGAGAAGAATCTCTATCTTTTATTAATAAACCATTTAATTGAGCACTATCTATTTCAGGTCTAACAATTCTTTTATTTGCAATAGTTTGAATTGCGCTATCAACTAATATAGCTCCTGTATGATCAGGAAGCGTTGCAATTCTATCGGCTGTTGGATTTTCAACAGTAAGAGTAGTTTCATTATTATCTGGTACTGAACCTTCAAAAATAATACCATTAGATGAAAATTGTAAACCAGTTGTTAATGCATTACCATCTCCAAATTGTGTATAAATCTCATCAAAATTAGCATTTACTTTAGAACCAGCAGATCTTAATGTATCTCCTGTTCCATCGTTGGCTACAGTGCCTAGTGATATTGCTTGCTTTGCCATGTTAAACCTTTGAAAATTTAATTCTATTTATATAAAAATTATCATCTATAGTGATATTGTTCGTCATATCTTGTAAACATATCTTCATCTAATGTTTCTTTATCATTATCGAAGCTCATTACTGGATCAGCTGAAGAGTCTTCATCAAATGTTCTTGAATTTGGATGACCTATTTCTCCAACCACATAATGTCTTGCCAATTCCTCAGCAGTGACATTCTGATATTTATCAATAATAGTCATAATATAATGATCTTCACTTGAATCTTTTTGATCTGGTTGATTAGTAATTCTGCCATCTCTTACCTTTATAGTACCGCCAAATTCTGCATAACTTACATCATCCTGCCCAATTGATACAGAACCCGTATAACGTGATTGGTGGAACAATGGTTGATAAACTTCAGTAATTGAAGATACAAAGATTGAATCTTGCAAAGCTTCTTGTGCAAATAGATTTAAATTAGCTTCAGTTGCAAATGAAACCAATCCTTCAAAATACCAACCAGCTGGATGTGCAAACTTTTTATACAGAGATCTATACTGAGAAACTGATAAACCAATTTTTAAAAGAATAGAATATGTTTGATACCTTGCATAGTTTTGTATATAGTTTTCATAATCAGGACCAATTTCATCTTGACCTACAATAAAAATATCTTTCTTCGGATATTCAACTTCAACTTCAGTTCCAAAAAATAATTTAAAAAATTCTTCAGTACCTTTTAATGTTCCTTTATCTCTATAAAAATATGGAAGTCTTCCTAAAGCAAATCTTTCATCATTAAATTTATCTACATTTTCTAATTTAGATCCAATTTCATATACCAATAAATTTAATAAATCATTTGGTATTTCTTCTACATCTCTAAATGAAAGAATATTATGAATATCAGATTGAAATGCTTTAGCACCATCAGAATCTAAAAAATTATAATATTCATTTAAGAAGCTTACAATTTTTGGATGATTCTCTTTTATATGTTCAGGTAAAGCTTCATCAACTTTACGATTGAAAAAGAGTTCATCTTTTCTTCCAGTATTTTTAAGCGTATGAGGCATTTAGAGAGTTACCTGTAATTCTTGATAGTCTAAGATAGCGCTTGCTGAACTCAATGATTCATCAAAATTTAAAGTATAATTACGTAATGGTGCAACAGTACTTTGATTGGCAGGAACAACTGAAACTTTTAGTTCTCCACCACCATCAATTGTAGATGGATTAAATCCTTCTAATTGAACTATACCACTACCTTCTTCATAATAACCAACATTATCTTTTATAATATCACCACCAACTGATACTATCTCTAAAATATTTGTTTTAAGTCTATTTCTAATAAAGCAACTAATTCCTGCTATTGAAAAACGAGCAGAAGTAACTCTATGAAATTCATCATCTGGCGCAGCTATTTGCATTGGAAATGTTAATTTATAACCTAAAGATTTATTAGTTATTGGTAAAAATCTTTGCTGAACTTTTACAGTAATTGATGAATTTAAGATGGCGGCATCCAAGTCATCAATCTCAGCAAGCAATTTTGACCGTCTAAAAACTGTACCAAACTTATTTAAGTTTTCCACAAAATGATCTTTCATAGCTTGAACAATAGCATTTTGTGTTGCTCTAGGTGTAATAGCTGATAAGTCTGGATCATATCTAAATTGACAGTTTAATTCAATAAATGTATCTATTGGATCAGTAAACTCTGTACCAATAGACATAATTCCTAAATTGGTTGTAAGTAAATTTACAATATCGTCTTTTGTTTGAGCTTTAATAACATCACTTGTAGATGCTTTAAATTTAAGTCCTACATAAACTACGCCATATTTAGGAGGATCATTATCAGCACCACCCCATGTAATAACATCATCAAGAACGTTTCCATAGCGAGATAAAATCTGCGCTGTATAGTCTTCGGCTGTAACTAATCTTTGTTGAGAAGAAAAAGCGATTGGAGCGTTTTGTCGAATTGAATCTATAGATTCTTTTTTAGCTCCTCCTGCCGATTCAGATACAGTTGTTACATTTACATTGTAGTTACCATAACCAGAAACCGAAAGTTGAGAAGCTGCGGTAAATACTGTAGCATTATTTGCTGGAGCACCTATAGATGATAAGTATGTTACTATAATTTTGTTACCGCTAACAGGTCTTTTACCTGTTACGATGCCATCGCCAAATACTAGTTCATAGGTCCCGTTAGGGACCTCGCGAATTTGATAATGAGTACTATCTGCTGTGATTCGCACCGCATCTTTAATTGGTGTATAAGCTTCAGCATCTTCATCTGGAGAAGCAGCAGTTGGATATACTTTTACTTCCACAGTTGCGGTATCAATTGTTTTATCAGGAATGACATATACTTGTTCATCAGCAAGTTCACCGACATAGAATGTTTTCGTTTTTTGCACGCCTTCGTATAGAGATACAAGATCAGATCCATCGGAGAGTGTAAAAGAATAAAATCCATTACCATTATCATTTGCTGAGATTTTCTCAAGAGTTCTGAAAGTATAAGATCTTCCCTCTACCGATGTGTTGAAAAGAAAATTCTTTGGCATAAATACTGAAGATGGTCTCACTGCATCAAGTATATTAATCGATAAATTTACAATAGCTTGACTAGTTGTAACTGACCGAGGAACATAACCAAGTGCAGTAGCTAAGGAAATCACTGAGCTTCTCAATTGTGCGGTATTGAGAAAAGATTCATTTGTAGAGAAATTAGCAATTAATCCATTTAGATGAGTATTATATGCTAATACATCCAGAATGTTACTGAGTGCAGATCCCTCAAAATTATAGTCTGTAAATTCAGACTTTTGTTTTAAATAATCTTTTAATTCTGCTTTAATATTCGCAAAATCAAGATCGGAAGATTTTATTGATGTGGTCATCTGATCCTCGTAATATCTACTGTGACTTGTGCAATTTCACCGGTATTCACTACTTGAAATTCTACGGTTACATCGCATTTGTTTTGTTCACCATTCATGTCTATTTCAACATTTCTTAAAATAGCTCTTGGTTCATATATTTCTAAACTATTCGCAATTTCTTCTTCAATTATATCTTCATCAAGTTCTGTATCTAATTCAAATAAAAGATAGTTTAATTGACTACCAAATACTGGCATAAAAGGTTTTTCACCTTGATTTGTTAAAAGGATATTTTTCACAGCTTGTTTTACTGAATTAAGATCCTGTACTTTGCGAAGATCAGTACGAACATTATTATCATTTTCGATATTCCGAAAATCAAAATCAACGTCCGAAAACTTTTTCTCCCGTGTAACAACAAAGGAAGCATCGGTAGGGTTATCTTCTGCAGCAAAAGCTCTCACAGCCATGTGTAATTATCCTTTCTTTCTATTTATACCGCAAAGAGATCATGTTCCATATAAAACTGTTCCATCACTTGGTTGTTCAAGTACTTCTACAAATTCACCAGTTGTGAGATTATGTCCATTATATTTTGTTTCTACTTGATTCGGTGTAAATGAATATCTTACATTCCATCCATCTTGAATTTCGGGCATAATGAGAGTAACTTGAGAATGGAGTTTTCCGCTTGGATTATAATTGTCATAAGATAAAATAGTTTTGGCTGGCATAACACCGCCATATCTATGAGTAGAAAAATGGAGAGCTAAATCAAAACTTTTTAAATTATCGACATTTCCATCTTCACCATATATTTCATATACTACTGCCCGGCCTTTATTTCGTAGATATAATATACTATCTACATCATATACACGACTTTTATCTGTTATTCTATAATAACCCTCTGCCACTTTAACCCTATATCGAGAGAAGGGTTTTATACGGCACGATAAAAGGGCTGTCGCTTGCATAATATATTGTTTCGCAAGTTTATATTTATTTTCATCAGATACATTTTCGGTAATATGATCTATACCATTTGGATTACTACTTCCATATATAAATTTTGCCATACTTATTCCAGCAGCTAATTTTGTACCACTCGTAATATTAGCTTGCCATTCTGGATTATATTGTTGATCTACTACAAATTGTACACCTGCCATATTATAATCCTCTTTTCTTTAATTGATCTTCGAGTCGAGTATTTGTACCCATTGTAAATTGTTTACTTCCACCTCGAGTAGTTTGTCCAAGATTTGTACTACCAGTTAATAATGCATCTACAGGATTTACTTGCCTGCCTGTATATAAAGGAACTACATTGCTATATAAACTCGATATTTTTCCAGCTGCTAATAAATTACCAAGAAATGTATCATTATTTGTATTATCTGGATCTTTTAATAAAGCCCGTACCTCAGATATATTAGGATCCTTATCAGTAATACCACCGTAAAAATCACTTCTATTAATAGCTTTTTTCATATAGTCACCTGGATCTATAGATACTCTAATATATGCTCTATCACTATTATCTAAATAGTCTGATAAAATTGCACTTGTAGGTCTCGCTGTTTCGGTAAGGTCTGTGGCAGTATTTGTATTAGTCCAATTTTCCGCACTACCTGGTCCACCTCCATAAGAAGCATATACCGCAGTATCAGAAGCTATAGCTTCATCTGCCCTACCAGTTAAATCCCCATGGAATGTAGGGGCTGTTACTCCCTCAGTAAAACTTCCACTCTTACAAAATACATTCTGGAAATATCCCGTTATAGTATCTCCACCAAACGTTCCAGTGGCACCAAAAACGGATAAATCATTCGCTGCTATATTCATGTCTGGGCTTGAGAGAATAACTTCATCTTCCGATGTCAAAGATAACGTACCTTTACAGGCCTGTATATAGTCACCTTCAGCTAGCACCGTAAAAACGCCCTTTGTTACGCTATACCGTTGACCGAGAGTCTGATCAGTAATAGATCCCGCTACCATAGAGACTTCATTACCTTTTACAGTCTTTTGGTGCTTCTTCCCTATCGTGACACCGACCGAGCCATCAGTCTTCCTTACTTCATTTCCACCCACCTCAACGTTATAGTTACCACCAACCTTCACATTAAAGTCACCAGAGACGTCTAATGTTAAATTGCCATTATAACTTAAGTGCGCGTCTCCTTCTACTACAACCTTCTCATCTTTCTGTACCACGCGCACTGTATTACCTACACTACTATAGATAGAAGTTCCGTCGGCAAGAAGTTCTACACCAGATCCTGTCTTATGGTATATCATGATTCTTTCTGAACCAGGCGTATCGTCGTATTCAATGGTATGACCAGATATAGTCTCATGTACAGACGTCTTACCATACTGTGAGCTCGATCTTCGCGACGCTGGAATGGCGTCTACATAGTCGACTATTTTATCTCCACCACCGGTATAGACATAGTTTTTCCTACCACCACGCGATGTTTTATTTACCGAAGATTGGTGTGAATATGGGAGTTTAGGGAACTCATGAGTTTTATCAGCACGTACCGAATTATTTGTTTTTCCGCGAGTCGCTTCTTCTCGTTGAGTTGGTCCATAGTAATTATATTCATCATCTACAATTATTTTTTCAGCCATGTGTTCTCCTTTGAGCTATACTCATATCCGCTGTTCACTAATGTCTTCCGCGCGCTTTCTAAAGAGGATACTATCTCATCCTTTTGGTTCGCTAACTTCTGAATCTCTGTATTGAGCTCAGAGCGAGGATTACTGAACTGCTCTGTGAGCTGAGCTTTAGCTTCTTTTATTTTAAGTTGAATATCTTGAGTATCGAGTTCTTTCACTTTGGTTTTAAACTCGCTAATAGCATCGGTGATTTCCTGTTCCGTAGGCAACTTAGTCTCACCTGTTTTTTTGTCCGTGTTTGTGTTCCGCTTTGCTAAGACATCAGCGACGACACTAGAGGGTTCGAAGCCCTTTTGCGCGTTTGCAATTTTCTTAGCGGGCACTGATGCGAGTTCTTCTATAGTAAATGGTTCATCACGATCGAGATACTCTGAGGTGTATGGAGTATAGTAGTTGTATTTTCTTTCTACATAAGATTGTACATCGAAGCCTGGACATGCGGTCACTCGATGGATTGTATTATGTCCAGTGATTGCTATTCCTGGCTTAAGTAGTATAAGAGATTCTACTATTTTGTCAAATGTATTCCATTGAGCAGATGTAATAGACTCTGATGATGGATAGATTGTGGCAGATTGTTCTCCAAATGGTATTGTATATCCAGCTACAAACCCTATATGAATGGTTCTTGTAGGCCAAGGTGACTCTGGAATCGTTTCAAGTTCAAGTGGTCGACCTCTCTGTAGTGATCCATCTTTTAATATAACATAATGCCACATGATTCCACTTTTGTTTTTTGCATTTGCAACTTCCTCATCTCCGAGTTTTGCAATTTGCAATTTTTTATGATTCAAGTCAATATCATATGCAGTAAGATACTGATCAGAGAATGATTTAGTCCAATGAATAACTGATGCGGTAATATCTCTTTTGCATGTAGCGATGTCGTACTGAAATTCTTCGATAGTATCAACCAGATCGAACTTTTGTCTCGAAGTACCAAATTCGTTTATCTCTCCTCCAAGTTTTTGAATCACGTTTGTCAGAGGAGTCTTAGTCGATGGATCTGAATACAATCCGTTGATAACATTTTTTGATATATTAGTCTGTTTGAATTCATCTATGAGATCAGGTAGATCTTCTTTTAGCCCTTGAAGAGGAAGATCAAATGCTGCTTGTTCAAGAGACCGAGCAGCTCCGACTACAGTAGCAAGAAGATTTCCGAATGAAGTTTCCTTTGCTTGTACGAATGGTTCGTTCGGTGTAATGTCTTTCATGAAAGCTTTTACGGTCTTTTTGATTTCAGTCGATGCTTCGGTTGCTACATCATTCAATACTTTATCTGCATCAATCTCTTCGGCGACTGCTGATACTTCCTTGAGAAGTGTAGTCAATTCTGGCTTTGCTGCTTCGAAGATCTTATTTGCACCTTGGAATAATTCATTCAATGCCTTTGGAGAACCTTGGGCTACGACAAAGTTTGGTGCTCCGTTGCCTGTAGACTTACCTGTAATTAAATCCGAATTGGCCTTCTCGAGCGAAGTCTTGGCTGCGCCAAGACTACTTGAAGTAGAAAGAACTGGTAACGCTTGCATAGTTGTTTTGACATTTTCTTCGAATGCTTCGCCCAATGCTTTAAATCCATTGAGATCTTCTCCGAGTGCTTTTGCAAGCGCTCCTTCTTGGCCAACCAGTTTGGCTGCTACCTCATTTGCTTTGTTTTTTAGTGTAAGAGCTTCAGGTGAATTTGCTAAATTATTCAGCTTTTTTTCGAGTTCAGTAGTAGGAAGTCTTTGCTCAAGTTCTCTTTTCTGATCGCTTACAGTATATTCAACTACGATCTCTGCATATTTTTTTCGTAATACAAGAACTGAACCAGAAAGTGTAAATTGTGTCGTGGTTCCGAAAAAGTTATTATCAGCTTTTGTTTTAGTTTGAACCTTTACAATACTCGAAGTATTCAAATCAAGCTGAACTATATTTGTATTATACGCTCTAATTTCTGGCATCAATCAGTCCCTGTGAATCTTTTATAAATGTTTCTAGCCGCTGCACGCCGAGCAAAGCTACTCGATCTTGGATGATTAGGTTTATCATAGAATTCTGGTTTTTCGTAATGAACTTCTACAATACGAGCTGCTTCTTCTGGAGTAGTAGCAGCATGTAATTCAGCGCTACAACCATGAACTGGGTCATGTTCGAGTTCATAAGTTACAAACATGAGCTGAGGAAGCAACCATTCTACTTGCATATCTCCACCGAAATCAGCAACAAATGCATAATATTTTGCTAATCGAGACTTAGGATTAACATAGGCTCTATTACCACCATTAAAAGGATTCCATTGTGCAATTCCATAAGATTGTTCATCTGTGTCATTCCTTGCGTCTGGGTTAATATCATCTGGCAATCCACCAGCAGGTGGACCTGACTCTATCCAAAAATTTCCAAGAAGACCTGCAGTTGCTTCAGCACTATAATCTCCACCAGTTACACTTCTAAACCAATACCATGCTCTTTCTAAATTGTCTTGGCCGAATAAGACATCAGATCCTCGAGTTACATCATAATTATCTGGTCCAGGATTTGCCATACCTCCTTCAGCATTTTCATCAAATCCATATGATGAAAATTGTTCATTTTCTGCATCTGAAAATACAGTTGTTTCGTTTATTTTATTTTGAGTATCTCCATATTGATATTGAGGAGTTACAAGAGACTCACGAGTTGGTATAGAACCAATGACGAGAGGAAGTTGAGAATGCTCACCATCAAGAAAAAATCCAAACACTAGAGTCTGAGCTTCTATACGAGTTCCAGGTGTTAGCCCAGATCCACCACCAAAAACACTTGGCGATATCACTTGAGCCCACGGAAGATCAGCTTCACGAATATCATAAGAATCGTGTATACCAAAAATTCTAACCTTTATTCTTCCAGTTCGAGTTGGATCAGGTGAAGTATTACGTGCAACTTGGCCAATAAACCATCTTACGTTATCACCATAGAAGTGAGTCTTTGCGCTCATTTAGCCACCGTCCTTCCATCATCATAACTTTGTATTTTTACGCCAGTCATTTGAATATCGTATCTTTCTCGCTGTAAGATGTGTTTTACAGAATGTACTATATAATCACCTGATTTTTTAATATCAAGTGCAGCGTTATCTCTTGAAGGATTTTCAGCTGTTCTTTTAAATAATATTCTTATTTTTTGTCCTATTAAATGAGGTGCAGATGGATATTCTTTTCTTAAAATGCCATGCAAAACTCCAAGATACTTACCATCAAATTGTACACTAAGTGGTTCTTTTACCAAATAGTTTCTGTAAGCTCGTCTATTTGTTTCTTTATGATAATTTGCTTCATTTGCTTTTTGATGATATGAAAGATAACCAGTGTATGGTCTTGAACTACTTATATGTTGAAAGACTCTATGATAATTATCAAAAAAACCTTCATCTTCAAATTGTTGACCAGCTGGAATATTATATCGTGTTTGACCTTTTGAATATATGTTATTTGTATGAAGTTGTTCCATTGCATCTACAGCAGAAAACTCTGTAACAAAATGTTTATTTACATTTGTATCATAATATCTATGAATAGCTGATGTAAATCCTCCATCAATCAAATCTTTTAATTTGTGAGTGTTTTTATAATCATATTGCTGAATACTAAAAGAATTTTGAAGTACATCATTGGTTTGCACTGTTTCCATTGTTGTATGAAAACCATATGTTAAAGGTTTATCAACATTAAACGTATCTTGAGTGATAAGATCTTCTAAACTAAAATAACGAAGAGTATCGTCTCCCATAGTGGCGTATAAGAAATATGGTAGACCAACTGATGTCATATTCATAGAATTGATCCATGTCATAGCTTGTAAAGGAGTTTTATTGGGTACAATAACTTTATGAAGTTCTTGATAATCATTAAAATTGTGTAAGACATTTAAGTCATTGAAATAATCCGTCGCTATTGATAATATCATATCTAATGGTGTACCAGTAAGTACATCATTGCAATTTTTTCTAATAGATTCAAAATAATTTTTATCAACACAAAGTAAGGTTTGTGTTTCCATAAGATCACTTGTCCTTACAGAATTTGTTACACTCATAACATAATAATCTTTTTTTATTCCAGGTGCTTGAGGATCTACTGAAGGTTTAACCTCTAAATGAAGTATTTCTCCACCTTGAATATCTAAACTTGATAGCGTATCAGCATTATCAACGTATGTGATCATGCATGTAGTATATGGTTTATTTAATTGTTCATATATAATTACATCAACCAGCGCATCTCTTATATCATGACTTACAAACCGATTAGCTACACCAGTTCGCGTTGATATAAGATCAGCTCTTGAAAATATGAACGGCTGAGCCGGTTGTCTTGAATTTTCTTGAGGCATTTATGATTGTACCGCTTGTGTATATGCTGATGCTAGTTTTTCCAAATATTCTGGTTTCAATACTTTAATTCTTCTCAAATCTTCGTTTTGTTCATTATAATGATCAAGTACCGTTACTTCTTCTAATAATGCACCAGGACCAACAATTGGATCATAATCAACTCTTGTCTTACTTCCATCTCTATAATATTTGGCTGCTAAATATTCTTCGGATGCACCATACAATTGTTCAGTAATTGTTGTAGGTTGAAGTATTGTTACTACTTCGTCTGGTAAAAATTTAACTGTCTCATCATCTAATTCAACTATAATTTGACCACTATCTAAATTTCTATGAATAATTTTTCCTCTTGCACCACTAGTGTTACCGGTAACATATACTCCTAGTGTAAATGTTTGAGATAAATCTCGCCTTAAAGTAAGAGTAAATTTACTATATTCTGTTTTTAGTTTTTGCAATAATTGAACTCGATCAATTGGCCAACCTTTTGCTCTTAATTTATCATTAAGTAAAAAGAAAGTCCAATAATAAATTGGTGTTCCATAAAATCTCACTGAAGTTTGATCAGGCCTTTCGCCTTCTTGTATAAATTTAACATCATAAAAACTTAAATCATCTTTTATCTGATCAAGTATATCAGTGTATAATGTTAAATTCTGAAAAAGAGTTCTGGTTGTTTCATCTCCAAAACTATATCTAATTTTTTCGTAATCTTTAAAATACATTTTTAATACCCATCACTTGACATTCCTGCACCGTAAATTCTTTTAGTTACTTCTTGTCTTTCACTTAATTCGGACTCATCACCACTAGCATTACCAATTTCTTTACGGCTTAATGTTTTGTGTTCCATAAAGTTCAATGTTATTGTCATTTCGTTCGGTTGTCCATCATCATGAAAACTAGAACCAGTTGGGTTATAATTTACTTGACAATTTCTTAAATATGCTAAATGAATTCTAGGAATTTTTATTCTTGTGTTACCAATTTTGAATGAAATTCTAAATAAGTCTGGAAATTCATATCCAATTGGAATTGTTGATGTTTGTGAAAACGGATTGAACGTAGTTGGATACATTCTTTGTCTAAAAAATTGAATTATTTTTTGAGCTTCTCTAGCTTCTCTTTCACTTCTCGGCACCATTTGAAATGTAAAAGTAAATTCTCTAATAGCAACCCCTCTAAACATACTTCTTGTATTAGGATTAACTGTTGTTTGTAATGCAAGAGTTGCGGTATTAGCTATACCAGGAGATAATTTCCCAGACGCTAATTGTACAGTTCTTTGAGCTGCTAATCTACCAGCAGCACCTTCTCCAACGGCACCAATTCCTTTTGATAAAACTTCTGTAGCATTACTTAATCCATCAAAAAAACCTTGGCCAATTGCACCAATTAATCCACTACCTTCATTAAGTGCTCTGCCAAATGCAGCACCTGCAGCACCAAGATTTACATTATCATAAATTATATTATCATTATATGCAAGTGATAAAGGAACATACATACTCACTTTCGGAGATTTAGTATCTAAAAAATATTTAAATCCTTGCAATCCTTCTAATATTTTTTGAGTTGATGCATTTTTTTGTGCAGCAGCAGCTTCAGCATCCGCCTTTGCTTCTTCAGCAGTTTTCCCCTCATCCCCTTCTTGTTTTTCACCACCAATTCCGAGAAAATCAGCGAAAGTGTTATTGGCTTGTATACTATTAAGTAACGCACCTTTACCAGCGGATAATATGCCTGAAAATCCTTCTTGAATTGCAGCACTACTTGCCATATCGATTGGTTGAGCTTTATAGCAATTAAATCCAATTCTAGCTTGAGTGGCGGGATTCAAATTTAGTGGATAAGAAAGTTCTGCCATTTGTTTTCCTAATAAATAAAAGTAAGACTATTTTCTCTTATTTATATGAAAACATGCCATATTCTGGAAGATATAAAGTAAACAATATTAAGAAGTATAAGGGTGATTTTGATAATGTCATCTATCGTTCATTATGGGAAAAAGCATGCTTTCAATGGTGTGATCAAAATCCTAAAGTAAAAAAATGGTCATCAGAAGAACTTATTATCCCATATTATTATGAAGTTGATAAAAAATATCATAGATATTTTCCAGATTTATTAGTATTTATGGAAGATAAAACTATACTTATTGAAATAAAACCTGAAAAAGAAACAGTTCCTCCAATTGGTCCTAAAAGAACCAAAAGATATATTACTGAAGGAATGACATATGTTAAAAATATGAATAAGTGGGAAGCAGCAAATGAATATTGTAAAGACCGCGGTTGGGAGTTTCAAATATGGACAGAAAAAACTCTAGCTCAAATGGGTTTGCTAGCTAAACCTATTCCTGGAAAATTAAAACCGCTTAAACCAATGAAACCTTATACTAGAAAAAAACGTAAGAAAAAGATATAAATACAAGTATGAGTAATCTATTTCAAAAGCTAGAAATTGAAGCATTCCGTAGAGGAATACAACCACGGACTCGTGAGTCCAGGGATTGGTTTCGCCGTAGGATTCAAAAGTTAACACGTGTTAATAGAAGTGCATTATTAAATGAACCAGAATTAACCAAGGCTGATACATTTGGTCCAGGAAGAATGATGATGTATTTTTATGACCCAAAGCATAAAGAAACATTACCTTATTACGATAAGTTTCCTCTTACAGTTGTTGTTGATCGAGCTCCTGGCGGATTTTTTGGATTAAATCTACATTATCTTCCCCCAATTCTTAGAGCTAAATTATTGGATAGCCTATTGGATGTTACAAATAATATGGCGTATGATGACTCAACAAAATTTAATGTTTCAGCTAGACTATTGAAGTCTGCAGCAAAATTTAAATATTATGAACCATGCTATAAACATTATTTGACCAACCATGTAAAAAGTAGATTTTCTGTGGTGCAACCATCTGAATGGGAAATTGCTACTTTTCTTCCAACAGCACAATGGAGAAAAGCTTCAGCATCAAGAGTTTATTCAGATTCAAAGAAAGTAATTAATTCATGAGTACTATAGAAGAATTAAAAACCATATCTAATGCTAAATTTGGATTTGCCAAAAATAATCAATTTATGGTTGAGCTTCCTGCAATTGGTAGCGGAGGTGGATTCGGTGGATTTTTAGCAAGTTTACTTCCTTTGCCATCTTTTCCTGGTGTGGCACAAAGTAATCCTAGTACAAGAGACATGAATATTTTATGTTCTAATGTAACCTTACCTGGTAGACAAGTATTAACATCAGATAGAAGAATTGGCATGGAAATGTCAAAGGTTGCATATGGATATGCTGTACCAGAAGTATCAATGACATTTTATCTTATGAATGATTATGGAGTTAAGAATTATTTTGATGCATGGTATGAAACCATTTTAGATCAAGAAAGTGGTACAGTAAAATATAAAGATAAATATGAAAAAAGAATTGTAATACATCAGTTAAGAAGACCTTTAGCTGGTCTAAGTAAAAATATTGGTCCACTTAATTTAAATTTAGGACTAGGCGGAGGAAGTGTTTATTCATGCGTTTTAGAAGATGCATTTCCTACAACTGTGAATGGTATTGATTTAAGTAATGACTTAGACGGACTCGTTCAATTAGTAGTATCTTTTTCATACACCAAATGGAAAGGAAAAGATATTAATTTATCAGCCGGTCAACTATTTGACTTTAATATTGGAATATAATTTAGGAGTATATAATGGCTTTACCAAAGCTTAATGCCGAACCAAAATATGAACTGACTATGCCTACCACTAAACAGAAGCATAGGTTTCGGCCTTTTCTTGTTAAAGAAGAAAAGGTGTTACTAATAGCTCAGGAATCTCAGGATTCTAAGCAAATGATTCATGCCTTAGCCGACATGGTTGAAAGCTGTGTAGAAGGTGTAGAAAAACAAAATTTAGCACCTGTTGATGTTGAATATTGTTTTTTAAAAGTAAGAGCAAAATCAGTAGGTGAAACATCTGAAATTAGTTTAAAATGTCCAAAGTGTGAAGCTTCACAAGGACATACAATTAATTTAGACACCATTGAACCACCTGAAGGTAATCATCTTGGTCAACAAAAAGTAGATTTAGGAAATAATATTTTTATTAATTTAAAGGCACCAAGTTTTGTGGAAATGTCAGATGTTGATATTGTTGAAGGCAGTAGTACAGATACAGTTTTTAATTTAATTTCATTATGTATTGATAGTATTCAAACAGAAGATGAAAATATTAAATCAACTGATGTAAGTCAACAAGAATTAAACGAATTTATTGAATCTATGTCACAAGAGCAATTTCAGAAAATTAGAGATTTTATTGATACTATTCCAAAGCTATCACATAAAATTGAATATACCTGTAATTCTTGCGGAGAAGAAATTTCAATGGATTTAGAAGGAGTGCAAAGTTTTTTCTAGTAGGTCTATCTCACATGAACCTAGCGGTATATTACCAAATGACTTTCGCCCTGGTTCAACATCATAATTATTCATTGAGTGAGATAGACCATTGGCTACCTTGGGAAAGGGAAATATATATGGGAATGCTAGAAGAACATTTGAAAAGACAAGAAGAAGCTCAAAGAGCACAGCAAATGAGGCAATAATATGGCAGCAACATTAGATCACATTATTGGTCAATTAAAAGATAATAAGAAATCGCAGCAGGAAACAACCGCTGCGGTTAATAAGGGCAATACGCTTCTTCAAAATTATCTTGAAACATTAAAAACAAATAGATTAAAAGATCTTGAAGACCAACGTGAATCTATGAAAAAATTAGCTGCAGCCTTAGGAAAAGGTGGTGGTGTTGGAGGTGCTGGTTCGGAACAAAAAGGTAAAAGTGGCTTTGGATTCCCAGACTGGGCTAAATCAGCATTCGGTGGACTGGGTGGAGCATTAGGTGGATCTATTTTAGGTAGAATGCTTGGAGCTTTAACACGCATGATTGCACCTATTCTTGCAGGCCTTACTGCACTTGAACTAGCATCACAGGGTTTAAGAGGTTGGGAAGCCGGTGCACTTCTTAAGTTAACAGATTTTGCGAAAAATTTACCTGAAAATTTAAAGTTGGGTATGACTAATTTTACTACAAAACTAGATGACTTTATTAGAAATCGTCTAAAAGGCTTTGATATTGATGAGTTCCTTACAGATGAAGATGGAAAAAAAGTACAAAATCGTGAAAAAGGAAAATTTGCCAAAGGGTTTCAACTTAAAACAACATTACAAATGTTTGAAGAAGCTTTAGTTAAAGCAAAGAATGGAATAGTATCTAGAATACTCGGTGTTGAGCTAGATGAAGCTGGTAAAATGAAAATTAACATACCAGAATTAGATCCAAAAGACATTAAAGCCGCTGATTCTTTAGCAGATACTTTAAAACTAGGTGATGCTGCGGCAGACGGTGGTAAAGTTGGAAAAGCATTTAGCACAATAGTAGATGCTTTTGGAAAAATTACAAAACCAATGGTTTTAATAGGTGATGCAATTGGAAGTACTTTTAATACATTTATAAAAACATTTGCTGCAACCGCAAAATTTTTAGGAATTACTGAACTTGGAAAAGGTATAGTTAATATCGGTGGAAGCTTTTTAAAATTAGTTAGTAAATTATTATGGCCAATTGGTCTTATTTTTTCTGGGTATGAAGCTGTGCAAGATTGGTTAAAGAATGCAGATAATCCAGATATGACTATGGGTGATAGAGTAGTAAGTGCTATATCTGCATTTGTTAGTGATTTTGTTGGTGCACCATTAGATCTATTAAAGATGGGATTGACCTGGATATACAAAAAACTATTTGGCTTAGAAACCGATGAGAATGGAAAAATAATACCAGGGCAAGGTTTGGCTGGTGACATTGGTGTTAAGTTACAAAACTTCTCATTTGTAGAATTCATTGATAATTTTATAGAAGGTGCATGGGGATTCATTACAGCCGCATTTGAAGAACTTACTAAATTCTTTGGCGATCCTGTAGGATATGTTACAGATGCTTATAATAAATTTCTCGAGAAAAATGAGGCCGATAGCTTAGGCGGTGTAATAAAGAACTGGGTTACAGATCTATTTGACTACATTGGAAGTCTATTACCAACTATGACTGAGATAAAAGAAGGAATTAGTAAAACCATTGAATCTTTAGTCCCAGACTGGGCAAGATCATGGTTCGGTTTCGAAACACCGCCTGAAGTTCAAGCTGAAATTGATAGAGCAGAAGCAGAAAACGTAGCTAGAGAAAAGACTGCGGCATTGGCACGATTAATGGGAGCTGATACTGATGGTGACGGGGCTCTTTCATACCCAGAATTAAGAGCAGCTGGATATAATGTTACCAGAACTTTCAATAAGAACACTTTCAGAGCATCAAACCTTAGACAAGATATAGATACACTATTCCCAGAATTTTTCAAGCATAGTCAAGGGAATACAGGTGCTAATGAATATAACAATTTTTTAGCTATTATGAAAGCTTTTGCAGATAGAAACGGCGGCAATGCAATAGTGTTTAATCAAGATCAAAGCACAATGAATACTACTCCATTGGTTATTGGTACTATAAATACAGCTAATATATTAGATCCAGAAAATTAAAAATCAAAGGGGAGGCCTTCCTAGGTACCTCCCCTTCTATCTGCATTTGACGTATGCAGCAACCGGCTGGATTTTCTTCTACGGTACCAGCGCTTTTACCGACCATCCAAGAGCTGCAGACTACAAGAATGGATTTGCTTGGGTACATTCGGCTTGATTGCCAGGCTTTCCCCGTTCGCCTTAGTCTTCCTGTGCCAGTTTAGCAAAATATGACATAGTGTCATCTTCAGATGTATCAACCTGCTCAGCCGTAATTGGTTCATATGCTGGAATAGGTTCATTTATTTTTGCTTCTTCTTTCACAGTGTATGCTCCAGCAGTAGCTTCCTCACCAAGAACTCGCATCAATTTTGTTTTAAGTTCATCATATGTTTTATAGTTACTTGGATCGGTAAACTCTTTAAGAGAATACATTTTATCATAAATTGCTTCTAACTTATCGTCTTCAGCGAGTTGAGATGCACTTGCAAACTCAGATTTGTCATAGTTGCGGTAACCCTCAACATTTCGAATCTTTAGTTTGAAATTAGCACCTTCCCAAAAATCAAATGGATTGATGGGTGTTTCATCCTGAAATGCTGGCTGCATGACATCCATAATCTTATCAAAGATTTTCTTACCAAACTTATAAAGGAAAACTTTACCTTCATTTTCTGGATTAGATGGATCTTCAACAACATATACATTAGTCACATAATGCAACCTACGCTTTTGGGTACGGGCTTTATCTTTATCAGACTCAATGCCTGAATTCCAGAGACGAGAATTCAATTCACCAACTGGGTCATTTTGACCAATTGAAGTCAAGCTATTCTCGATGTACCAAAGACCTGTTGGGCCCTTAAAGCCATGATCCCAATAACGAACCCAAGGTAGTTCTTCACCTTCAGCTGCAGGAAGAAACCGTAGTACGGCATACCCATTACCAGCTTTATCTACTGTGGGTTTCCAAATGCGGTTATCTTCGTAGGATTTTGTTTCGGTATTGCCACCAACTTTTTCGGCGGCTTGGACCAGTTTAGAAATCTGATCACGGTTTCTTTTTAGATTTTCAAAGCTCATATGTTACTCCGTCTTGCTTGTATCTACTGAAATATTATACAACATTCATACGTTGTTGTACAGGTTTATTTATACACATATCACATAAACTGTTCAAGTGCATTTTGTCGAGGCAAAAAATTTAAATTACGAGCTTCTGCCTCAAGCTTATCTTTTATAATTGGAGATATAAATTTCTTTACATCTTCAGGTTCAATATCATTCTTTTCACAAAGATGAAGGATAGCTTCCATATATGGAATCTTAAGTTCAATAACAGTAGCTTCCACCAACTTTGTAAATTTGGATTTAGTTAAAAATTGATCTTCAATCATTAGCGGTCCAATACTCTTAGTAGGATAGTATCTTTATTGATACGTCCATTAGGAGTGTTAGTCTTAGTTGAAAGCGACTGCCACTCTTTATTAATTTGATTAGGAGTCTTACCCAAAACCACAGATAGGAATTGTTCAGGTTTCCGAAGTTTAGTACATCTAGAATTATCCATATCAATTCCTTTAAGGGTACTACCGCTAATGGTGAACCCACCTGGGCTTTGGGTAAGATATTCTGTAAGGATCCGTGTTTTCACATTGAACGTATAGAGTCTAGTTTGACCAATTATCATAATTGGATTAATTGATGTTAACTTGAACTCTTTGTTCGCTTGACAAAATTGAACACGAGCAACTTGCTTATCTGCTGCCACGGGCCTTTTTACGCGTATTTTGCGAGTAGCCTTAGCACTAGACTTGATCCTATCCAGATCCATAAGCATGTCTTGGCATGCTTTGATTCGACGATTAATTTCTGGTCTTTTCAGGTGTGAATAGCCTTCCACAGCTTGAGGGCATCGCTTGTGATAAGCATCTTCATAATCAAGTAACCAACCATCAATCATCGATCTAACCGGTAGCGTTGCACTGGCCGGTAGCCCATGTTTCTTAAAAAGATTATAGATATCGCGGGTAGTTTTTTCACCTTCAATCCATTCATCTTCAAGTTCCATGAGATCTTGCATAATAGTATCACCAATTTTCTTTTGAAGTCGCTGTTGTGGAGATAATACTACTATATTACTTTGAACTTTAGCTTCAAGAGCTTTTTCATTCAAAATCTGTTTCCCTTTTGGTATAAGGCTATCACAATACTTTTTAAGTGAATTAATGTAGCCAGGAATTTTTTCATTAGCATCTATATCTAGTTTATTATTAACCCAAAATGCTGTGCATGAATGATGAGTATACATGGTAAAGCAATATTCAGGATTGGCAAAAATAGATTTAACATCAGACTTATTGTAAGTATTTTTAATATACGTTTTGATAGTATGTGCCAAATCTTTCTTTTCCATTTCAAGATGGAAATAATATTTTACAGCTTCCCAACCTTTATCGATTGGAATCTGTGTTGTACCAATTCTGCGTTTTGAAGCCTTTGCTTTCATTTTACGTGCTGCCATATTATACTCCTCTTTTTCAATTCTAGATATATTCTACCACAGTTTTCAACAAATGTACACCGTTTTTTTCATTATCTTCGCATTTTTGCCATTTCTACTGCATCTTTTTTTCTGGTAACGGGGACCATGTTTGATTTGTGCATGGTCCCGATCCCGATAATATAATCACCGGTGTATTCGTTAGCTTTGGATTTCGGCGAATAACCTGGAATTGCGTCCGACGTTTTGATTGTTGGACGATTTTCTGAATAGTCCGGAATTGAGAGACCCGCATTACGTTCCTTACCTTTCAATTGATCTGGATGTACACCCATTTTTTTAAGCCATTTATTATGCTTTTCTTCGGCTGCCTGCCAACCGGGTTTACGGTTGGTCTTACGGCGCTTCGAAGAATTAGTTGTCATACCACGTATAAGGTGCATAGACATTACATATCTCCACTTGCATCCCAAACATATGGGACATATTTATGTTTTGGTCCAAAGATAACAACATCGTCATCTCCAACTTCAGTGAATACACGATCATCGTAAACTTTGTGGATCATAGCAGGACCACCCCAAATGCGATAAGCTCTGGTGTATTCGTCACCTCTAAATCCAACATAGTGTACAGTTCTCATTGCGGAGTCTCCTTTAAGTAAACACATTCACTAATATCTTCGAATGTTTTATACATACGTTTACAACTTTCGTAAGGATGAGATTCATATCCAATCAAAAGACCACCAATTAAAGACAACACAACAGCAAATGGCATTGCAAATATTTCTAAATAGTGTACAACTCTCATTTCTTATAGAATTCCTTATATATTCTTTTAATGCCATTGATGTCTGGATGATTTCTTATCCACATTCCAGTATCAGGATGAAAATGCTCTTTGAAAAAATTATCCATTAACTTATTACCAGTTTTTTCAAATGGATTTATTTTTTTAGACAATTCATCAAATTCTGCATCAGACATAATAGAATTATCGTCATATTCATATGCATATGCTGCAACTGAAAGACGAATTCTATTACGTATTTCTTGATTAATGCCAATAGACATTAATACATTCCTCCTGGTATAAACCAAGCATCTATTGCGACCAAAGATAATCCTATGATCATTCCCCAAAAGATTTCATTAATCCCAATCATTATCAAACCTCGTTGTTTCAAACATTGTTTCGCCATAGTATTCTTTGGCGTATTTGGATGCATCTGTATAGTGGTTAATATTTTCACCATCTAGTCCAGAATATCTGTCCATAAATGATGTTTCAGATTCACGGACACGACGATTACGCTTTTGCTTTTTATTGAATTTTTCAGCAGCAGCTTTGATCATTGCTAGGCGTTCAGCTTTAGTTTGCATTATACAAGTTCTCCTTCAAAGATATCGGCAAGTTTGTTAAAGCAAGCATCAATATATTCAGAATTGTAGAAGATGCGAAGACCCATATACATGTCTGACTCTACAAAATTCCAAAAGTCAGTTGTACCAACACCGTTACGTGTGTTGAATTCATCTTTAACGGCGATATCAAAGCATTCGATTACGTCTGCTTTGATTGCTGTACCATCTTCTAGGTGTACTATTCTTGACATTTGCTTTATCCTCTTTTCCATTTTATAGTACTATTCTACTACAGTTTTTAGCAAATGTAAAGGAAAAAATGCATTTTAATGAAAAAAAGTTTTCTTTAAAATCAACTATATATGATATTATCTGCAAATTTTGTATCTACACTAGGTATAAAATTAAGATTAATTACAGCTCTAATTTTAGAATCTGTACATGTTGATCCAGCATGAGCTCTATGACCATCGAATACAACAAATCTATTTTCATATGAATAAATTTTTTCATCAGTATCTTCAAGTATAGTATACCCATCATTTGTATTTAAATAAAATACAGCAGTATAATATGGTACATCTTTTGGCATCAATGTCATATCTGTATGAAAAGGACTTTGATATTGAGTTTGTGTATGAAATTGCAGATTGGCTTTAATTCTTCCTAATACGGCTGGTTGAATTTTCTTTAATAGCGGCCATATGATTTTCATTGTTTGACTATGGGTTTTATGAATAGCGTGCTCAAATCCATGAAATTCATGGTACATTTGTTGATTAGAATAATGTTCTATTTCTTCTTGAGGCGTATTGTGAGTATTTTTTCCAGATTTGACTTGAGCGTAATTCCATGGAAAGCTACTTGACAACATAGTATTCTTCATTCCATTGAAAGTCTCTTCATCTAAATAATTATCAATAATAAACATATTTCTCCATTTCTGTAGGTAAGTCTTCAAGCAAATTATAAAAATCTTTCGCATCTATGATATAAAACATAGATTTAGTAAAATTTGTTTCAAGTTTTAATTTACACATTCTATGTCCGCCGTCGATCATTCTATATTTAAGATTACATGGATTAGGCACTTCTGCCAATATTCCAGGAATCATTACGTTAGCATTATTATATCTTACCTTACTTTCTAATTTTCTTTGTTCTGGATCAGCCATATATTTCCAACATATTTCATCATGGTGAATCAAAACGGGTTCTAGCTTCTCTATAATAGGAGCCAATTTATTTATTCTTATAATTTGATTTTTATTTGATACTCGCCAATCCCATTTGGTATAATTACAAATATTTAAAAGATGATTACCTTTTAACAAAGTTGGTACCTCCGGCCGGACTCGAACCGGCACGCCAATTGGCCACAGATTTTAAGTCTGTTATGTCTACCTATTTCATCACGGAGGCTATTGGTCTCGGTGGAAAGATTCGAACTTCCGACCCTCTGGTCCCAAACCAGATGCGCTACCAGACTGCGCCACACCGAGTTATTTCCCTTGACCTCTATATTTTTTAAAGCCACGTTTTTTAGATTTATTCATAGAAGACATTTTTTGATTTCTACCACCGATAGAAGTTTTCTTTGCATTTTTTGCTGCCATTTCACTTTCCTTAATAATTGGCGGTCTCTGAAGGATTCGAACCCTCGACCCACGGCTTAGAAGGCCGTTGCTCTATCCAGCTGAGCTAAGAGACCAAATTGCGTAACCAAAAAGTGCTAGGAGGATCAGCCCAGCATTTCTATATGCTAAACCGATCACTCCTAACAAGAATCCCAGAGCCACTGCTAAAAAGAGGAGAAAGAGGATGGGCTCTGGTATTCTATCCCATAATTCTATAATATTTTTTTCAAGATCTGTCATCTTTAATTTTTTTCAATAGAGCTTCAACTACTGGAAACCTTGACATTTGTTCAACTTCATAATCTATTTGAGATAGATGTACGAGTGTAACAAGAGTATCAACTTCTTGTTGCATGGCAGGATTAAGACTTGATCTAAATTCAAATAAGTCATTTGGAGTTTCACATTCCCACATTTGATCAAGGAGTTGGACTTGATATTTTTTTAGACCTTCAATACGGAAGCGTTCCATTACGCCGCTTTCTTGCTTTTGATCATTTCACCGGGACTAACCCGTTTCATAATAGAAAGTTTGAATTCATGATGTTGGACATCCCAAGGATCGTTCATATCAAACTGCTGCTCCCACTCTGCAAGTGTTTGGACTTGGCAAGGCCACTCTTTCCAGCCAATGCCATTTTCCATACCAATAGCGGCAATGAAAGCCATAGCGTCTTGAGGGCGATCAAGACCAGACACGATGTAATTTGTGCCTCCCTTAAACTTCCAATAGTGAGTTGAATCGGCAAATTTGCCAGACTCACTATGGGCGCCATAATTCTCAAGACCTTGTGTTTCTACTACATATTCCATAATGTTTCTCCTCTTTTTCCATTTGATAGATATATTCTACCACAGTTTTGAATAAATGTAAACCGTTAAATGCGATTTTTTTCATTTTTTTTAATGTAAATGACCTTTTTTGACTTGTTCGAAACTAGTTATGTCATCTTTAAAAAACGCAATCTGGTCTACCATTTTATCATAATCGCGTTCATTCAACAATGTTCTATACATACTAAGACCCGTGCTGACAAGTATAGCTGCAATCAATAAGGGATCTTTATCTTCACCAACTAAATCCATCGTTAAATTAACATAATGATTATAGACCTCTGAAAAATCCCTTTCTTCAAAATCTTCCCAATTCATATTGCATAGCTCTCTGCTGGATTATCAGGCCACTCAAACCTCTGTTTTAAATCTTGATATCCACCTACGTGTCTACCTTCTTTATCAAAAATTTGAGGAACTGTTTTAAATTTTCTCTGTTTGAAAAGCTCCATTGCTTTTTCATTACCAAGGACTTTGATTTCTTCATATTCTATATTATGCTTTTCTAATAATTCCATAGCAGCATCGCAGAATATACAACCAGCTTTTGAATAAATTTTATATTGCAAAACTTTCTCCACATCCACAAGAAGCAGTCGCATTAGGATTTAATACTTTTAAATACGAACCACCAAGTTCCTCTACATAATCTACAGTACATCCAAATACAAACATTTCTGCTAATGGATCTAACCATAGATTGGCGACAGTGGGTTTCTTATCAGTTGTTCCCCACTCATATTGAAAACCTGAACATCCTCCTCCTTTTACTGAAAGAGATACATTTGGTTTACCTACTTTTTTTAAATATTCTTTTGCTGAATCAGTTACTGTTAGCTGCATCTGTAAGCTCTTTAATTCTTTTCATTAATTGATACCGACTTGACTCAAGCATGGCAATTTCTTCTTTTAATAAAGTAATTTCGCTAGTTAAGCCAACCATGGCTTTCCTATATTTTTCTTCAGGAACTTCTTCATGGTTTTTCCAACCATCTTTTTGAGACGTATCTATGAAATCTTCCATTTTTTATATAACTCCTCCTGTAAAGCATATGCTTCTTTTTCAGCTGGATGATTAATATACTCATCATATGTTTTAAAATCATAGCTGTTAAATTCATTGCGAATATGCTGTTTAACATGAACCATTTCATGTATAATACATGTCATAAAATCATCAAAATTTTGATTTTTATCAACTCGTATTTCAAATTCTCTATCATCGCACTGTAAGCAATCACCTGTTTTACCATCTAAATTCATTAATTGAATTTCTATACTACAGTTATTTATTCTAGGAAATAATTGTTTCCACGAAAAAGAGGCAGCCTCATAAGCCGCCTCTTTCAATTTTTTATTTCCACCTGTAACAAAAATCATCAATGACTCATAAATTGAATAAGTTTCCACATAGTGTAATCTTGACTATTTACTACCCCAAAAATCCAAAGGAAATCTATCCAGCTTAAGGAAAAGATGAGAAGTAAAAGATAACCAAGAAAATTAGTAAGGACATTCATCACGAAAAAAACCTTTCAATTCCATTTGAATTTCAAACCAATGATCAATAGCTGATCTGGCTTCGATCGTTAGAACATTGCCATATTTTTCTTTTACTTTTTGCTTAAAATCAGCTTCGGGTATATTATAATGTTCTTGAGCGAATTCTTCACCGTCCATTATAAGTGACTTTACTTTACCCATTATGATTCCCTCCGTGCGAGGACGTCTTTAATGTCAAAAACTGAAAAATAAATAGGCTTAGTAACCTCTTTGCCAGTTTCATCAATTTCAGTATTATGCTTAGAATAGCGTACCAAGCTAGCAGCTTTTTTGATACCCTTTAAAGCTTTACCAGAAAGACCATCAATTTTAATAGCCTGCTTAAATGTTACGAATGCATCGTCATCGCTATAACCCAAAGCAGCTAAGGTGTTATAGTTTTGACCGGTATATTCGTTTCCAGTTACATAATTAATCATAATCATTCTCCTCTTTTTTGATTATAGATATATTCTACCACAGTTTTGAGGAAATGTACACCGTTTTTTTCATTAAAATGCATTTTTTTACATTTTTTTCACTTTTTGTTCGTGAACACAAGCTTCTACGTTATCTGGAACGTGAGGTATTTTAAATTTATTATGTATATGATGAATAACAAACTTGGTATTACTAAAATCTTTAAACATATTAGAATATAGAGGTCTCCAATTACTTGATAATTTATTATTTTGTTGAGGATCTCTAACAGAAGATAAGTAAAAATCAGAACAACTATTTAAATTAAAATCAAATATAGAATCAAATCCCCACATATGGATTTCATCTGCTTTTAATTTATTTGCTGCATAATGAACTGCCATATGACCACAACTAAAATTAGTATATCCAAGACCTATTTTTCCACCAGGAGGAATAGCATATTTTGGTAATTCTGTATAGAACTCTTTAACTTGCTTAGCTCTATCTACATAAAATTTTGGATGTTTATCCATCCAAATTTTTGGCCTAAATCCTAATATCCAATCTCCAGGTACATCAATAATTCCTTCTGTTAAAGCTTTCATAAATTTAAAATCTACAATGCATGTAGCATAATTTCCAGGAACTGGAAATGGAGGTAAATTACATGTAAGTTTTAAACCTTTACGGGGTTCTCTTTGATATAAATGAGCCCAATCACCATTTCCTATAACTTGTACTACTCTAGCCATTTATCATTTCCTTTATTTTTAAATTTCCTTTATAACCTGTCCAATGAAAAATTGCTGGATTTTTTGGAACTGTATTATCTAAATGATCAATCCTTAAAACATTAAATCTTCTTGGTAAATCATTAATATGTATCATTCTATTTAAGCCATCTTTTAAATACATATGTAAAGTTTCTTGATCACCTTGAACGGCTTGATTTTTTATTAAAGATTTCCATATCCATAATATTCTTGGTATATCATTAAATAAAACTACACCAGAGTTATGCCAAGTTTCACCTGATCTTGTAGTCCATGGCATATCTTGGGCCATCGTTATTTTATTGGGTTCTATATGATTCCAAATTTCATCAAGATTTTGTAATACTTGACAATCAGTATCAAGCCAACATATATTATCAGCTTTTTTAGAAGCGTTAATCATTGCAGACGGTTTTTTAAACCAACCAGCTTCTTCAGGAAAATCTGTATCAAAATCATAAACATATAATGTAGCATCTGGATTATGCTTTTTAAAGTTTTCTTGAAACCAAGGGAGTTGCCATCTAGTTTTAGAATCACAACCAGTAATGAATAATTTAGATAATTTCGTATTGTGCATTGTAATTATGTTTAGCTAAGCATCCCGTTTCATTTTGAATTGTTGTAAATGAATCTTTACACTCTACTGGCCAAGGATATCTTTCTTCCAAATCTGGAAATCTTAAAATATGAAGAAATACATCTGTTGGGCCCGCATCTTTTTTTGCTACATTTATTAATTCAGTAGCGCCGCTTGGACTTATTCTATACGCATGTGCACCAGGAAAATAATGTTTAGATGTAAGTTTACCTACGCCTAAAAAAGATGGAGTAATAAATTTTCCATAAGATGGAGCTCCAAGATTTACAGCAGTTTTAAATCGCATATCAGTTGGTATACTATTTACGATCACTGCATCATGTTCAAATATAGTTATAGGCACATTAGATTCTTGACACTCTTTCCATAAATAATAATGAGACATGAATGCTGCCATACAATTTTCGGTACGTGAATATTTTTCATCGAAATTTTTTGTAGGAATTCCTTCTTCCGCCATAAGAACACTAGGTTTATCTTTTGGCGTAATAGCAGAAAACATTTTAATGTTCATACCATTTTGGTATCCAGATTGAATACATCTTTCTGCAGCTGCAACTGATTTATCATTATCTTTTATTGTGATTACATAATTTTTTAACATTATCCACCTACATATGTTTTATCTTTGGGACGAAACCAATGCTTTTGATTATGAATTCTACCAAGTAAATCTTGGATTTCATGCATTTCTTTTTTAAATTCTTTTGAGGATGAACCAGTAGCAATAGCAATACCTCTACGGCCAGCTTTTGCTCTTAAAGCAACTTCTATGATTTCAATATCCCTAATTGATAATTCAAATTTAGTGTTTGGTTTCATGTAGTAGTTGATGGTAACCCTTGAACTCTTGTATAGTATTTACGAGTTACACCCAATCCTTTTACTAGTTGTTTACACATTAATGCATCATTTGGCCAAAGTCCATATTGTTTTACAAGGTTAAGCATCTGTTGTGCTCCACTTGGTTTAATTATATATGCCGAGTTTCCAGCCAACCCTTGAGGAACATCGTGTTTATCAACCGTAGGGACTGGTAAGATGTCATGGTTTTTGGCGCTGTTTATAGCATAAGCATAATCCCTTGATTTCCTAGTCGCGTACAGTGGATTATTGATACCAATGATCTCAAAACGGTCATTTTCGATAATATTTGTATCAAGTTTAGCGGTAAAAATAGCATCATGTTCTAACACCAAATAAGCAGCTGCACCGTGTGCACACGCCTTCCATAACCTATAGTGGCTTATGGAACAAGCAACTCGTGCACTTGGATGTGTTGTACGATAAGCTGATTTAGTTAAGCCAGTTGCAAAGTCTATTACAGATCCTTCCCACGGATAATTCCATTCAAGATCATGTTCAATCATATATACACCCACATTATCCATGTGAGTAGCTTCAAACATATTCACTTCAAAATCATTACCTACTGCTTTTGAAGATTCAATACATGCTTTAGATCCCTTTTGAGAAATTTCATTATTAGAAAGTGTTATAATATGAGCTTCAATATCCATGCGATGTATTCAGATTTGTTGATTTAAATGTAAAATATTCAGGTACGATATAATCTATATCTACATTTAATGAATTAATAAAAAAGTCACTTTGTTCCCATCCATAATCTTCTAAAGCTTCTAATAATTTTGCAGCACCTTTTGGTGTTACTACATATGCGCCAGTTCCAGGAATCATTAATCCACCATGCCATTGATTATTAAATTTATATCTAAGAGGGGTTTCATTATATTCATTGACACCAAATTTAAGCCAAGGTTTATTTCTTACATGATCAAATACTGGCTGTTTAAAAGCAGATTCAGCATTTAATATAAGAACTTCATTTAATTTAGTGTCAGGCAACCATTTTCTAATATTACCAACATCATGTTCTAAAAATGCAATTGGTTCATTAATGTCGACACATTCTTTCCATAATCTATAATGATTAGCAAAGCAAGATTTTTTATGAGTATAAGTAGACATATTTTCTCGTTTAAAATGTGTTACCCTGCCATTTAATGCATCTGGCCAATCAGGATATTGGCCAAGCGTTGAAGGTGTTATGCCTTCAATCATTGTAACATCAAATCCTGATTGATAACAACTAGCTCTAGCTTTTTCAGCTTGCTTTTCCGATGCTTTATGTCCTTTTACATATATCACATAAGATTTCATAATGTAATCCTGTAAACTCTACTTACTTGTTTTACTGTTATAAAATTATCAGAGGTTTTCATTCCTAATTTATCAATTAATTGTAATAATTCATCTGCATCTATTTGAAGAGGATCAGACCTTCTTGCTCTATTTACTTCTTCACCAAATGCATGCTCTAAATAAAGAGATCCTCCTGGAGCAATTTGAGATTTCCAAGTTGTAAGTGCTTTTTCTGGATCATAACTATGATCAAATGAATTAGTATATACTATGTCCCATTTACCATCAAGATGCTCATGAAAATCATGTTGAATTGTCATTGGAAATTTAGTGGCAGTATGAGATATTTCAGTTCCTAAAATTTCAGCAGTAGGATATAATTGCTTAAACAATGTTTGTTCTCTAGCATTCCTAGTACCATGACATAAAATTTTAGATGCAAATGGTTGTAATTTATGAATTGACTGTATAGTTTCTGGCCTTACCCAAACAACTTGTAATTTTCTAACGTTTGCTTCTGTTTGAGCTTCAACATAATCTTCATAATTTTCGTATTTATGAATCTTCATATCTTTATCTCATATTGATTTACCGCAAATTTCTTAATTGATAATTTATAGTCTTTTACAAACTTATCAACTCCTTTTACCACGCCTGGCTTATTACCATAATCATCACCAAAAATATATCCACCGTTATGTTTTTTTAAGTGATTATATGAATTAACTAAATCTTTATAAACACCCATTTCTTCATGAGATGCATCTACATAAAACCAATCCACTGGTTCTTCTAATTGTGCAAAAAAAGAATCAGTGGACATTCTTAAAATATTAACATTTACTCGAGTTGAAAATCTTTCAACTACTGTATCGTAAATATTATCATAATAATTTTTAAAATCTTCTTCAGTTTCTCCGCCAACCATTTGTTTATATCGATTGATATATCTTTCCCAAGTTTCATTACTTTCTTTGTATGGTTCAACACTCCAAGAATCTACAAGTGTTAGTTTTTTAGTTTTCATTAAAAACTTTTCTGAACTATCACCTATCCATACACCAAGTTCAACCCCAATGCTGTTCGAAGGTATTCTTTTTACGGTTTCTAAAGAGTTGGTATTAATACCTCTCATCATTGGACATACTCCATTAATTTTTTAACATCTTCACCTCTATTTGGCAATTTATCTTTCAAAAAGAAATGAACAAAATGTGCTTCTTTAATTCTATTCATATGTATACCTGTAAAAAGTCCATTCCATTTCCAGTCTAAATTTTTGACTTTTATACCTTCTTCTTTAATCCATACATTCAAAAGAGTTTGATCAGTAGACCATTTCCACGCTCCCATACCATCAATGAAAGGTTTAAATTTGGGACGAGCTAAAAATTGTCTAGGAGTCTCACCGTTTAAGTATTTAGCAAAACTCTTATTCATAACCATCATTCCCATATTATAGAAATCGGCACCACTTGCATTCCAATCAAATAATTTATTGATCGATGGCATACCATATTGCATTCTTGAATAATTGGCTATCTTTGCTTTATATGCATCTGTAATTGGCATTTGTCTTTCCATAACAAATCCACAATCAGATTGGCTATCAAGGTAATCAAATACATCTGGGCATCCTGGTCTAAACCAAATATCAGAATCAATAATAGCTATTTGGTCATACTCATCAAAATAATGGAATGCATTTTCTTTTTCAAATATTGGGAGATAACCACCATGTTTTTCATATGACTCTTTACTACGATTAGTTGAGAAAACATCTGGTTTTATTCGGAGAATTGGAGTACGTTGGATCTTATGATCTATACTGTAATAATTACAATAATCTGCAACTGAAGCGGTGCAGTGATCATATAATTTAGAACGAGATCCAACGTACACTTGATATATCAAACGTTTCATAACAAAACCTTTTATTGTTTACCTATTATCTATAGGTTTCTTAGGTGCCGGTTTGTTTTTCTGTGCAATGGCTTCTTTTCCATAGAATGCTGCAACAATGGCTGCAACAGAAACAAAATATACTGCTGCCATATCTCCAAGAATTTTACCAGCTTGTTCTAATCCTAGCCATATTGCTAATACTACTGAAAATGGATATAATAACATTCCAAATAAAGCAAACCATGCCATGTTTCTTTGAGCATCTTGTTTTTTATCTTCATTTTCCATATCGGATCGTAGATCTTCTAATTCAATCATGCGCTCTTCCATAGCAATTTCTTCATCGGTAATTACACCATCACCATCTCTATCTAAATGGGCCCATCTAGAGTCTGGGCTTAACTTCTTTGCAGGTGCCATCGGCATACTCCTTAATTAGTTGTGCGTACTTCACAGCATCGCCATAACCATTACGAAGTGAGTTCGATTTATGACCAAATTCTAAAAACCATTCAACACTATTTATATCAGAATCATAAGAAGGCAATGAAAACTTCTTCACTGCCTCTTCATAGTTATATCGAATATTTAAAATTTCGAACAGACTCAAAAGCTTCCTCCAATTTAACATATAAGTATTCTTCTAAATCATCTTCATTAGCTTGGTAGCGAATACCAATACCACCAGCTTCATTCCAAGCCTTAATGTTTGTAGGCTTATCATCAATGAGAATATTAGGACTGCCGTCTAATCTATTTACAGCATATCTATGTTTTCTCGTTGTAAAGATTAATTTATCAATTTGAGGTAACCATGATCTATCAGTTAACCATACTCTTTTCCAGTATCCTGAATTATAATGATCATCTCTTAAAGGAGAAGAGCAAATGCCATAATTCCATCCAGGAATATTTCTTACATAATCTATTAATGATCCTGATGTTTCAAATGGTTCTAAAATATTGAAAAAATCAGTACCTTTTAATCCTAAGATTGATTCATCTTTAAGCATTTTCCAATGGTCTACACCATAGAATTTTTCAAGGCCACCGAAAAAATCAGCAATTACCCCGTCCATATCTAAATAAATTGTATTCATATTTTTTCCTCTTTTTTAATCATGTTTAATTCTACCACAGTTTTGAGGAAATGTAAAGGACTTTTTTCACTTTTAGTGAAATAATTTACGTCTTCTATACTCTTTAATTGTATCTGTTAGCATATTTGTCCAATTATCACGGTGTTCTTTAAATACAAGAGGTTCATTATCGTCAACGTCCATAACAATTATGGTATTGACAATTGGCATTCCAGTTCTTTCTTCCCACATAATAGCATAAGCAGCCATTTGGCAAAAATAGTTTGAAATGCTTTCTTTTTTCTTTACTCGTTTACTAGTCTTAAAATCAACGATTGATGGAACACCATCAAATTCAGCTACACAATCAACGCGACCAGCAAGACCAAGATGCCGACTATAAAGAGGAGCTTCGAGGTGAAAGATTTTTCCGATAGATCTATCAAGAATTGGCCTGACGTTTTCAAGGCTTTGTCTAATATGTGGGAGATAATCTGTTGTGTCTTCATTTTTAAGATACCTTTCTATTATTGCATGAACCTGAGTACCACGAGCTGCAGCCCTACCTCCAACACGGTTTGCCTCTTCTTCTCCAACTCGTTTACGCCATTTAGCAATGGCTTCTTCACTTAAGATAGAGAGAACCGTAGTGACGCTAGGGTAATCACCGTCAGGAGTGTGATAGACTCTACCACTAGGTAATGTTTCAGCGTCCAAGTCATCATATCCAAGATCAACTTTTTCATGTATAAATTCCATTAACTATCACTTCTTTTTTAGTAAATTTAAAAAATTCATTAGTTTCACTTTCTACTTCTTTTGCCATTTTATAAGCTGAATCATATAATTCATCATAATTTAAAAATACAGATTTAAATAATTCAGATTTATTTTCATCATACCTTGGTAAACGAACTAATGGATGCTCAATATTTAGATGAGAAATATCTTCTGTATACATTAAGTAACCTTTAGAATTTTTCATGATATGCATTAAATTTGTAAATTGTTTTTTATAAAATTTTAAATCGTCTATGTTTTGTTCAAACGGATCTGTTTTTAATGGTTCATCATCATAATAATGAAATTTCTTAAAATGCTCTCCATATAAATTACTTAAGATCATGTTAAACCAATCTTTTCTAATTGTATATAACCACCAATGACTTTTCAAAAAATTATAATAAGCTTTTGGATCTTCTACTAATAAATCATGCAAATCAAATGTTATTGATTTAATAAATGCTTTATCCCAGTTTTCATAATTTTCTAAATAATGATAATATCTATATTTTTTCAAAGAACTAATTGGCTTATTATGTTTCATTGATTCTATACCAGTTAAACCACTTTTTTTAGCTTTTGTAGCAGCAATATCAATAAACAATTCTTTAGTACTTTGTCTATATTGGTATTCCGTATTAAAATATTGTTCCAGAAACATCTTATCTTTAAAAAAATTATATAAAGATCTATAAGAAAAAGTTGTACCACTTCTTGGATAGCCACCAATTGTTAATGGTAAATTAGTTTCATTTAAATCTATAATTTCTTGCCAATTATGAATATACTTCATGTAGCCTTCTACTTCTAGCTATTGGAGCATTTTTATCATGATTTTCCATACACTTATCAGTATGGATGTCTAATCCTATGGTATATCTAATTGGATCACTAATCGGTGGAACTTCATGCCATAGCCATGGAGGGAAAAACATTCCTGCGCCTTTTGTATTTTTTTGTTCTATAATATGGCCATTACGATCTCCCCAGGGAGGATAAAAAATAGTTTTGCTTTCATAATTATCAAGGCAAATATTACATGAATAGTAAGATTGTTTTTCAGCACTATGCCAATGAGGTTTTATACTATCATTTTTATGTAAAATATTTATCCAACCATTAATCCAAAGATCGTATCTTTTTTCTGCGTAATGATTAAATTGAGAAACTTCATTATGTAAAACTTCAGCTAATTTTTTAATACAATTTTCTGGATTATCAAATAAATTATAGCTATCCCATTCATCCCAATTAACACCTATAACATAATTTCTAATATCATCAATTAAATCTTCACGCAAATAAAATTCATGAGTTTTAATTTCCATTTTAAATCCAGGAAATTCTGCTTTTGCTCTAACTTCAACCATCGTTTGATATTCCAAGCATTTCTTTTGTCATAATATAATCTCTTACAAAATCAGATCTGACAATATCTTCCCAATTGAAATCTACCATTGTAAAATCTTTTAAACGCTCAACAATGGCCATGAATTTAAACAACCCGCTTCTATCATCATCTCGTTTAAAATCGGTTTGAAGATAGTCTCCAGAAAATATGACTCTACAGTTCCTTCCGATTCGTGTGATGACAGAATCGAGTTCATGAAATGTAAGATTTTGCATTTCATCTATAATCACCACAGCATCATCAATTGTGATGCCCCTTATATGAGAAGTTGAATGAAACTCCAATTGTTTATAGCTGGTTAATTTACCATAAGCATTCTTCTCATTAAAAAGCTCATCGCAAATTAATCGATATGGAGAAATATATGCGGCTTCTTTTTCTTCTTTAGATCCAGGTAAGAAACCAATTTCCCTAGTAGGAACCATAGATCTAATTATTATTAATTTGTTTTGTGATTCTTGTCTATCAAGAACACTCTCCATTCCTAAATACATTGCCATAAACGTTTTACCAGTTCCGGCTGATCCTGATAAAACTAAATTATCTCCTTCATCCCAAGCATCAAAGGCTTTCTTTTGATTAGGAGTTAAGGGCTCATATGTATATAGATCATCCGCCCTTACAACCATTGAATTATTTTTTTTAGTCATACTTTAATAGTATTGCCTTTTCCAGAATTTTGCTTAATATTTTTTAAATGATCTTTCCAACCATTATCGGTTTTACTAAGTACACTACCAACCCCACTTACAATTTTTGGTGCAGATAATACTTGTTGTAACCCATATTCATCACACATATCTACTAATTCTTTATGTGAGCAAAAGACTTCCCATGTATGATCACTATCTGAATCAGCTTTTTTAACAGTATACGTTGGCATTCCACCACTCCGGAGTTGGCCGCTTGGTCCAAATCATTGGCATGCGGTCTTGTTTAGTATGATAGTATTCATGATAAGATCGTACTGGATCAGCCTCATGAATACATTGTGGTTCATTTTTCATTGCAAGAGCAAATTTAGTTAAACCTTTATTATCTATATTCTTTGGAGGGATAGATAGCACTTCACCGAGTAAAGTTTCTGTGCTATGGGTTTTACCATAACGGTAGGTATATTCGACACATAAAGCATAGAAATGTTCATAGTGCCAGATATAATTTTGTAAAGATTCCATAGTCCATTTGGTACATGGGTGACCATGATGTACAGCTTTGTATAACGTATTTTCTAGATTTTTATTTGGATGAACCCAATAGTTAACCATACGCTTACCAGATTTAGATGGACGTTTTTCCATATAGCCATCGAGCATACGATGAGCAGTGGATAACATTTGAGCAGATTCAACAATCATTTTTACGACATGCTTATCACATTGAAGTTGAGCAGCTTTGATTGGATTGTCATGTAAGATAAAAATATTCATAATATAAAACTCCGGCTAACATGATATATTATACCACAGTTAGCCGGAATTGTAAACTCCTTTTTTTAGTTACGTGGAAAAAGATACCTCTGCTATACGATCTTTAAGATAAAGTTGTTTTTCTAAAATAAGCCTCATTCTATCAAAATTACCTTTTTTTTCGAGCTTTTTAGCATAAACTTCTAATTCTAAATCGTCTTGTTTTAGTCTTTCGAGCAGAGCTTGTTGCATGTATTTTTTTCTCCTGTTGGCTCATGATCCTCCTAATTTTAAATCTGGAAATGCCTCATCAACGATTTTTTTAGTAAGACCATAAGGCTTTTGTTTGTTAATCATAGCAATAACCAATTTGGCATCTTCTGGATGGATGCCTTCTATCAAACCAATAAAAATATTTTCGCGCTTAGGTTTAAGCATTTTATCGCCTAAACCACCTTTTACGAAATATTTAAATTTTGTATTTTCTCTGAGAAGATTGGCGGGTGCATTGTGGCCATCATTTGGTCTATATGGCGGGGAACCTGTTGGAAGATTCCACTTTATTCTTTCATCAAATGTTCCGCGTAAAATATCCTTTAAAGCCCAAGATGCATTCTTTTGTAGAATTTCAATCTTTTCTGACTTTTTTCTAGCTTTACCAGCTTTTTCCAAAACTTCATATACTAATAATGTCATAAAAATTCCTCAACACTTTCAATCAACATATTCATTTGTTTACTCACCATATATGGGAACACTTTACCTTTGTTTTCCCAAGGATCTTGGCTTTCATAGTTATTTATAATTTCTTGTTTTAGATGATTAGGAGTATTTCGCAAATCAATTAATTTTTCATTACGTTGAATATTGCGATAAACCTCATCACCTAGCGAATGAGGGTTATCAATTAACATAGTCATTTTTTTCTTAGACATAGGTGTTTGACGTAAACCCTCTACAAATGTATTGTCACCACTCAATACATTGGGTATACCGTCTCCAGCATCACCTTTAAAGATGTGGGTTTGACGATATAAATGTGGGTTTTGTTCAGCTACAAACTTTTTGGTAAGAGGAGAAAATTGACGGACATTGCCGTATGTTTGTAGCTGAACAAAATCTTTATCGGCAGAGACAATCATAATGTCTTCCATATTGCCAAAATCTTGAGATCTTTCTACTAAGCAACCGATGATGTCATCGGCTTCACAACCTTCAATATGAATAACTTTATATGGAAAGTTTTCCATAAGGTCTGTGCGTAAATCGTTTAAGATGCGGAATGATTCATCCCAATCGTGAGTTGATGCTTCACGATTTTTTCTACGGTTGGCTTTATATTGAGGGTATGCACCTCTACGCCAATTGTTAGCTCCATCACAAGCAATTACAACATCGCCGTATTCTTTTTCAAATTTAGTCTTATACATTCGAATAGTATTGAATACCATATGACGAATCATTGGTTCTTCATTTTTACCATTAGCCATTATAGAGCCAAAGGCAATTCCATTAAAATCCATAATAATCATAATTAAATTTCCGTAATTCTTTCAAGTGGTAATGAGAGTTGTTCAGTTAATTCCTGAATATGGTCATAATTATTAGATTGGAATGTAACTAAATGGTTTCCACCGGCTGGTCCATTAAATGTAAAATTTGAAATGGTGCAACCGTGGGTTTTAGCGAATAGTTCGATATCAGATTTAGATGTTGTATAAGGTAAATCTGTGGTGATTGTGTACATATTTTTCTCCTTCATTATATAATATATTCTACCACAGTTTAATCGGAATGTACATAGTTTTTTTCAATAAATTGAAAAAAAGCTTCTTCCCACCCTTCTTCATGAATATATGCCTCTTCATCATGCCAAAGTCTTTTGAAATAACCATTTGCAGAAGCTAAAATTGTATCTTCTGCAGGTAAATGTCCTTTTACAGTCCAAAATAATTTACAAGCATTTTTTAATTCTGGATATTTATTCCAAAATTCCATTCTTTGATTAAAGCTTGCCCGCTGAGACTCATGAGCTTTTAACATCATTACGTATACGGTAAGATCTACCTCGTCTGTTACCATAGCCTAACCTTTCCATAATTTTCATACGTTGATAATAATGGTACTTTGGCCATTCCGTTATTTCTTTTTTTGTCCTACCGCATCCAACACATATATCGTTCTTATTTAATCTACAAACTTGTCGGCACGGAGTTACGTACATGTTTTGCATGAATTTTACAACCTATGAATTCATTGTAATATTCATCACTAAATAATACGTCACGATCAAATTGTTCTTTTGCTTCGTAATATGACATCTCGCCTTTAGTTTTACATAGACGAAGTATTTCTCTTTTAAACCGATCTAATCCGTGTTCTTCGACGAGTTCTTGGACTTGTTTAGAAGATCCACAATACGTTCTCCAGTCAGAGTCGACGGTTTGTCTGGATCTGCGTGCTCGTTTCGAATTTTTAGGTAGGATTTTAGATCGAGTGAATAATTTCTTTCCGACGTACTTGCGTCCGTTAAATGTGTCCGTAATGAGGTAGACAAACCCGGCAAAGTCAGTTGGAGTTTCGGTGAATTCTTTTTGTTCATAATACCACATACATTTATTTATAGTACCGTAATATCAACCATATGACCTACTTGACGAATCATTACTCTTTCACCTTTAGAATTATAATTATAATAGGTCTCTCGTGTTGGATCATAATTAAAAGGCATGTTTTTACTGACACCTTTTAGTGACTGTTGTTCGTTAGGAATATTCATAGGCATATTACGACTAGCCCCTTCAAGCATAGTTTGATTTATTATATTAATTGAATTAATCTCCATCTTCATAATCCCATGAATCTACGTCTATCGATCTTTTTTCTACTTCTGCCCGACGACCGCATATCGGACAGAAATTTGGTTTTTTATATGATGCAGCGTATGAGGTTTCTTCGCATTCCTCACATTCAATAATATAATCTTCCATTAAAAGTCAATCTCACATGCTCCGCCAGCACAAGCTGCGGCTCCAAGAGTATCAACATCAGTATATTTCTTTTCAATTAAATCAGATTCCCAATTTATTTCTTGAAGATTTGTTTGAATTTTATTCCATTTATGTAAAAGATATGAATCTTTTAAACAATGTTCTGCCTTTTTTATATCGCCATCACAATAGTTTTGAGAGAAATTTTCAAATCTTCTAACCCAATCTGCTCTTGATGAATTTTCAGAAGATTCTAAAGATATATCAAGACCCATACCTTGAGCTGTGGCACAAGCATCCCATAAATTAGGAAATACTTTAAGAGCATCAACTACCATGCCTGAAGCAAAAATGGCTGCAGTATTATATTTCTTTACCATTTCTTTTGCTGTAATCACTGCAGTATTAGGCGCTTGATTAAAGTCTTTATCACCAGACATAGGTAAGAATGAAATACCTGCAAATGAATATCTATTTTCAAATACAAATTTCTCTACTTCATCCCAATCATCTACAATAATAGTATTTGATACATTATGCCGTATACCTTTATCTGCACATAATTTTTCTTCAGTTCCAGCAATAACCCAGTGCTTTTGAGCTTTTTGAACTAATTTTAAATGCTCTACACCAAGAAGTTGATCTTTGAAATATGATCCTTTATGTGGAATAATAGGAAACGACACTACGACATCAGTTCCACCTGCAGACCATACACTTTCTTCAACCATATATGGATTTGATTTTTGAATAGCCTGAGTAATTTCAGACTCTTTATTCATTTGAACGTTCCTAATATACATGCTAGAATGCTCAGCATGAATACCACTAGCCGTTTGTAAAAGGACCGAAGCATTGCCGCTTGGTTTGACACATGTTGTTCTAGCCGCTGGATTGATTCCGATAATTTTTGCAACTTCTTTATTGATTTTTTTGACAATTTCGGCTCCTTTTTCTAAAATTTGAGAATTAAAGAGAATTTCTGGATTATTCATCCACCCGGTAATAGATACACCTAATAAAGCTTCACGATCAAAAATTTCTTTAGATGATTTGTCTAAAAATTTAAAATCCGTATATCCGGCTTGTAATGTACCAAGAATAGCAGCAGCTCTACATGCTTTATAAAAATCTTCTTCAGTATTACATAAACCACCATTGATTTCAGTAAGATTACAACCTTGCCAACCAGATTTACCTTTAATTTGTGGGAACATACCAATTTCAACACAAGGATTGGTTGTATGTTCAGTTGATTCAACAAAAACAAAACCGGGTTCACCGAATTGTTTTACAGACTCCATAATTTTTCCAAATTGTTCAGGTGTGGTTTTATCTCTTACAATTACTGCTGAATTATTAGATCTTCCACGTTGTGGATTTTCCATAAACCAATTACCAGTTTTTGCATTCATCATTTCTTCATCATCTGGTGAGAACAAACAAATAGTGGCTGAACGGCGAACACCACCAGATAATACAGCATCAGCTGTATGCATAACAATATCATATACATCAATAGGACGCAAATTAATTGGTTCTTTTACATCCATTACTAAACTTTGAATTAAATGTTCAATTTTATCTAAAGCTCTACGTAAACCTTCTGGTCCTGGTGCTTTAAAACCACCAGAAATTTTAGCACCTTTTGGTCTAATTTGGCTTAAATCAAAGAAAACTCTACGACCTTCATAATCTGGGTGTTTACCACCTCCAACAAAATATGAGCTTAAAAGAATATCAACTGCATTAGCCCAACCTTCGATTGAATCATCTACAATATAACCTTTTGCTTGTTTATACCGGGATTGAACTTTAGGAAGTTTTTTGATATGGTGTTTTTGAACAGAAAACCCTGCTCCAGCACCACATAAAAGAATATAAAATACTTCACCAAAAAATGCAGGTCGATCAGCATATGAAGATGTACAATTATACATTCTCATTTGGTGTTTTAATAATTGTTCTCCACCAAATTGCAATGATCGTTGAGCAGCTAGTACTCGTTGTTCTTTATATGCTTGTCTAGCTTCTTCTAAATATGGCACCAAATTATTGTGTTGACTTTCATAATAATTGGAATGCATTTCGATAACTCTATCGACTGCTTCATTCCAAGTTTCATATCTTTCTTCATCATCTATAAATCGTGAATAACTATCATAAAACTTCGTTTCGGACAAAAATCTCCTAGTGTCAACGTTTGGTGTTGCCATCGTAATACCTCTTTAAATATGTAATTTCTTTGATTGTAGTATTATATATTAGTTTTCGGTTTTTGTAAACCCTAATATATGACGTTTATGCAAAATATTTTTCTAACATATCAATTTTATCTTGAGCAGAAGCAATCTTTTCTAGCTCACCGTCAACCGCTTCTAAAATATCGGCATGCTCACCAATACCTACACTTTGTTCCATATAAATTTTCACATTAGCTTCTGCTAATGCAATAACACCTTCGTAATGTTTTACAAGGCCTTCTTTAATTATCTGTGCTGTTTTGAATGACATCATCATCTCCATCAATTGCTGTTTCATAATAGACTATAATAGCCTGTTGTTGTTCAATATATCTTCTTAACTCTGCTAAGTTTAATGATAAGTTTTCATAGTCACGAACAGATATAGCATAAAATACTAATTCACTGCCATTTGACTTTTTAAACTTTTCAATAAATTCATCCAAGTTTTCACTTGTTACTACATGAAAATATGGTGAAGTTAAGCTTAATCCTTTTGGTCTTTCGACAATTGGAATATCTTTTTCTATAATTTCTGGAACCGTAACAATTGTCGGTTCGGGAACTTTTGTACAACTACTGAGAAGTAATAGACTCAAGCTCACTAATAATATCTTTTGTACCATCATTTACTCTCTTTTCAATCATTCCAGGTTTTTTTAAACTTAACCTTGTGAGATCGTGTTCTTGCAATTTCTTTCTTAGCTCATCAGTATAATCAGTTGCTGATTGTAAGTCTAAAGCTAATTGACTATTAATTGCTTCTAATTCTTCTTGAGTTGCCTCTAATGCATCAATCATTGCATCTTTTGCTTTTGCTGCAGTCTCAAGCTTCGCGTTATTTTCATGTAATACTGCTAATCTCTCTTGAGTATCAGTATAATAATAGTAAGCTCCGTATGCAGCAGAGCCCATAAATAACAAAATACCTAATGCAATATAAATTCTAATCATTTAATTTCTTTTTACAACCTGTACATAATTTCATACAATCATGAATAAGGAAATGAACCACTGCCATAACATACCACATCCATGTCATTTCAGTAAGACCTAAAAATGTTGGACCATGATCATTATGATTTATTTCTGGCATTTCTCCATGATGCATATGACCTGACATAAGTGTTCCATCTGGCATTTCGTGGTGTGTTCCCATATGTACTAATATCATTGGTATCAACCACCAGGCGGTACCTACAATTAAAAATATTAACCCCGCAATATTATGTGTAATTTCATATCGTGTTTTACCTGTGTTCATCTTCCATATATCTCCTAAATCTTTTTAATAAGACCATGTCTTTTTTACGACGACGATCAGTCACCGTTTGTGTTTTATATCGAGGTCCCATTGCTGTAGCTTTAGGATCTGGAATAGCTCCAGTATTCATAGTGGGTGCATCTTCTTCAACAGATTCTTTGCCTTGAGCTTGACGAATAGCTTTTGGTGTAGGTGCACCCTTTTCACCTTTTTTTCTCATACGTTCGCCTCTACGACGTTTAGCCCAAATGTTAGCCCAAAGCCCCTGTTTCATTTTAGTATCCTTCTTATCTCCATTTATTTATATCGTGTCCGACATCAACTTTATTCCAAAAATTATTTGCTTTTATAAAATTATATAATTCGCTAAAAGCAAAATTGTTTTTTAATGCTTGTGTGACATCAGCGTGTTGATATTCACTACATAATGATAATTCTACAGTAACATTATAGTTTAATTTAATCCAACTAAATAAAGAAAGATTTGAATTAAACATTACACACCCAGAAAGATTTGTTCCACCTAAAATAATATGTGTTTCATCTGGATTACAATTAATTTTAAAATCTTCTAATATTTGTGGTAAAGTACAATTACCATATTTTTCATCAATATATTGCGTATCCCAACCATGTGTTTTAGCAATATGTAATATTTCTAAAAATTCTTTATCCCAATCTTGATTATATAAAATTAAACTATTGCTTATTGATTGCATTTTTTTAAAGCTAATTTCATCAAAATTACCAAGTAATTTAAGCAAATTTACATATCTAGATTTTCGCGTTAATCCATCTTCTAATCCTGGCATACCATAAAAATGATTTAATACAAATATGCGTTTTTTAATTTTATTTGAATTTACTTTTGCAATTTCTTCATATATTTTCATAATAAAAAAATTTTAACTCATTTGAATATTTCCGTAGGGCACACATACACGGGCTGATTAGTATTTACATGTATTGCTTCATATATGTCAATTCCAAATAACGATCCAACTGGATAACAATCTTCTTTAACCCTTATTTGATCATAAGGATTTACCATTTCTTCAAATGTAGAATTTAAAATTTTATGATTATTAATTCTATAAACACCTGGAGATAATTGTTTATCTTCTAGTACAAACCATTCTGTGTTTTCTTTTAAAAAATCTGTAATATCAATTTGGTGTTCTATTAAAATAGATTCTAACTTTTTTTCTGCAATTCCATGTTTTTCTTTAAGGAGATAGAGCGCGGCCGCAAAAGATCCAAGTTTGGTGCCTCCTCCTGGGATTTTTGATAAGAGCCTTTTAATGTTAGCGCACAAGCGAATGAAAGGAGTATAGCTAGCAATTTTTTCGGGAGTGTCAAGTCTAACGTTTTTAATGCGTTTACCATCTTGATCAATGATACCTTCTTTATATGCATCCCAATTTTCCCATTTCATAACTAGCATTCTTACAAATCTAAATGCATATGTTAAGTCTGCAGCTGATTTCACTATTCCCATTAGATTTTCCTTAATGCTTCTATTACAATTTTATCTTGTTCTATACCCAATAATTCATTATTCTTTATATATTTTAAAAATATTAAAAACGGTTTAATAACCGGCCAGTGCTTTTCGTTTAGTTTTAATTTTAATATTTCTAAACCTGCCTCTATTCCAAATGAGTTAAAAATTACGATAATATGATTTAATATAAGTCTTTCAGATAATTGCCCTGTATCTAAATACCGATTTACAAGTCTTTTAATATACTTGTATCTTTTTAAATCTTCATAAAACTCATCTATATCAGAAAACGCAGGATTCCGATAATGTTTAGCCGCGTATAGAAAAAGATTATCTTCTGTTAATTGATCAAAAACTAGCATAATATTATTTATGGCTATTATACGCCGGTTACTGCTCTCAATTTTTCAATCAATGTTGATTTTCTTTCTCTGCGATCAAGCTCAATTCCATGCTCTCTTCCAATTTCTTCTAATTCTGTCTTAGACATATTTTCATATAAAGTTGGATCTGCTTCATGGCAACCATCATGCCAATTCGGATCTTCTTCATGCGCATTATCAGACAATGTTACTACTTCTGGAGCATCGTCTACAACTACATCAAATTCATATTCTTCAAGTGGCTCAGGTGTAACACCTAAGTATTCATCAATTTCACCTTGACTAATTTTACGTGCAATAAGTAGTTCATTTGTTCGTGGATGTCTCCAACCTTGAGGCGTTGGAATGGCATCTTTTTGATAATTAGGAGGACTAATTGCCATTCTTCATCTCCTTATAAGCTGCTGCAACTCGATTGATGATTTGTTTATCACCAATCTTGCCATCATTTGGTCTTTTTGTCGCGTTTGGTCCAGCGCGTCCAGCTTTAGATGCATCATCATGTCCAAGCTGTTCTACATCTTTACCATTAATGCCGGTTTCAGGATTACCATCCGCTTTCATATCTTTTTTCATTTTTTTACCACCCGGTGAATCATATGTGCCGTGCGGTTCGGAAGGCATTGCTCCTTTAGTATGTTTATCCCCTTCCCAGATAGACATCAATTTTTCTCTAATAGACATCTTTACACTCTCTGTTTTAATTGCATTTGCGGTATCTTTTTTCATAGTTACCGGATGTTTTTTACCATTAAAGGTAAAAGAAGTTTTACCTGCTTTATGTGCTGCTGCTGCCGCACCATGAAAAGCTGTACGTTCATTTGCCTTAATTGTTTCAGGAATTATAAACGATTCTTTTGCTGGTACTTTTGCTTTACCAGTAAGTTTATCTACAGCTTTATCAATTCCGTGTTTACGTTTTATAAACGTTTTAATACCTTGCTTTTGTCTTCTTTTTCTTTCATTGGGATCGTATTCATTAGCTGAACGTGCTACTTTATCCGCAGCATCGGCTGTGCTAATATTTGCTTTTTTAATATAGCGGCCGGCCAATCCTTTTGAAATTTCTTTAACATTTGCCATTTTCTTCTCCTACATGTAAATATTAGTGGCTATTGCACCGGCGGCTGCTATTACAACCACCCAGAATAATTTCTGAATGAAACATACTGTACGATGGTTTTCTAAAACCACCCTTTCTATCTCATCTAGTTTTTGTGATAAGCGGTTTATCCGCTCGTATTGTTTATTATGGTCGTCTTGCAAATTGCCGATCTTCTCTTCTGCTCGAGCTAATGACACCATCGCATCAGTTAACTGATCAAGCTTATCCTCGATTCTCTCTAACCGAGCTTCTGTTGTTTGTGCCATTTGTTGCTCCAGTTTCATTTTTTAACATTTCCATCTTCTTAAAGACATTGCTTTCCTAGTTGGTCTACCTTTTTCATCTTTCATTGGTCCAGGCATTCCACTCATTCGCGCACAAAAAGATTTTCTTCTTTTAGCATCTTTACTTCCAGGTTTAACTTTACCTGTTACAGCAGTCTGCAATTTAGATCCTGGGTTTGCTCTTCTATAAGCATCTACACCTTTTTGTGTTAACCCAGCACCCTTTTCAGTTGCTCTTTTATGTCCCTTTGCATCTTCACCACGAGCTTCATTTGTTTGTTCTTGCCTACTATCTATTTCGCCATCACTATCATCATCTCGCCCTTGTGCTTTTAAGCGAAATGTTTTTTTAACAGTAGCATCTGTAACTCTTTTTACAGATTTAACCATTGAAGGTTGTTTAACAATTTTACGAAGTTCTTGTTTTAAAGCACCTGGACCAGCAGCATACATAAACATTGCAGGTAATCCATCAATTTCAACTCTAAATGTCATTTCTTCATTTAGTTCATTTTCTTCTTTAATGTGTTTATGCATAACTGATAAAATCTTTTCACGCGGTTCTGTATCCAACTCATCAACAAACTTATTAAGCTGTTTTCTTTGATTTCTCTTCATCATCATGACAGCTTTCATAAAATCGTTTTTATCAATTCCTCCAGACTTACGTGCATAAGCTTCCAACTCTTTAGCAGCCGACATCATGTTACCTTCGTCAAGTTCTTTAATCGTAGCTTCATATCTTTGGCCATATTTACGGCCTTTTACCATTGCCATACCCCTTTGGCGTTTATCCATAGTTTTAGCACGAGCTTGATCCTTAGGATCATCTTGACCAAAAAATTTATCAGGACTACTTTTTACACTTTTATCATATGCTTTTTGAGTTGATTTATTTTGATCTTTTGCTTTTTTATAATAAGAAGCTTTAGTACGCGGAGATAATTCATCAAGCTGTTCTACTTCTTCTTTACGAGGCTTAGCCGCCATTGCATTTGATTTATTCTGTATATCTCTAAGCCTACTTAAAGATGAACGACCTCTTTTTAGTTTACCATCATGATCACGATCAGCTTTTTCTTTATCCTGTCTTATTTTTTGTAATGGAGACATCATCCGTTTTGCTTGACCTTGTGGTTCATTATAAGCTTCTTTAGGCGATTTATATCCAGGTTTTTGCCTTTCAGGATATTTCTTTCCAGTTTTTGGATCTACTTCATCCTTATGACCTGATGGTACGTAATAGCTTACTCCAGTTGGACCGTACGCTTTTCCTTCATTTTGGATCTTAGCTAATCTTTCTTTAGCCCGTTTTAATGATTTAGCATGAGCCATTTGTGCATTCATATGCTTTACTGTATCGCTACGATTATCTGCTTCTTTACTCATTTGCTGATGATGATCATGAGCTTTTTGGTGTCTATCAATTGTTGCTTTTATATCTTCTTCTTTACCTTCTTTATGAGTTGGTGTAGAAGTATCTAAATGCTTACCTCTATTTTTCATCTTAGAAGAATCTGGCTTATCTAGCATGCCCTTCACGCGATTTCCGGGATCAGACTTTCCATGCCATCCTTGAGCTTTACCGGGTGGAAGCTTTTTAATTTTACCACCTTTGGCAAGAAATGCTTTTACTGCGTCTGAATGAGAAGAATCTTCCTTTTTATTATCAGGATGTCCTTTACCGCCATCCTTTTTAGATGCCCATACCGCTTTACGCTGAGCATGGGAAACATATCCTTCTCTTAAATCGTTGAATGATTTCATTTTACTCTCGCTGCTAAATCTTTATCCGCCTTGCCCCATGTGCCAGACGATTTTGTTACAAATGAATTAACTCGGGCCATGCCCCACTGCTGGGGGGTAGTTCCGGGACGATGGCCCGTCCGCCATGCCGCAACACCACGGTTATAAACTTTTCGAAGAATACCAACTGGCATACCAGATTTCTCTGCTTTTTTCTTCAAACCTGCAGTGGCATCTTCATGAATATATGCTTTAAATTTTAACATTAGTTTTCCCTATTGGTTTTCTTAACATCTCGCATTCTTGCTCGATCCATCATTCGGTCATGCCTTTTAGCATCTGATTCTTTCTCTCTATCAATTCTCGCCTTAGCAATGTCAACTTGAGAATTTTTTTCACCATACATCTGTCTGAATCTGATTGTATGCTTTGAAGTTTTTGTCTTAGCAGTAGCATCTCCAGGCGCTGGCTTATATGCTGCGGGGTTATCATCATCCATCTTTGCTCCTTTTTTAAAATGAGCTTTTCTTTTTGCCATAGTAGATTTTGATAAACCTTTATGATATGCAGCACCTTCACTTTGGCCTGGAGTTATTTTTTCAGCCTTTTTAGTTGATTCTGGTGTTCCCCATTCTGGTTGATCTTTATACCATTTGTCAGTACCTTCAGAAAGACCTTCTTTTGCCACAGAAAATGGAGCTACAGGAATTTCTTCTTTTAGATGTTCAATGTCTGTTAACCATTTACGGTATGTATTTCCACTACCTTCAATGATAACATAGTTGGCTCCAAGTCTTTTGATTTCTGAGATTTCTCCGGTATCTTTGTTGATAACTGTATCTCCGATATTGTAGAGCATGCCATTAACATAGTTTTCTCTAATTTCTGATACGGGCTTAAGTTGAACATGTCTTTTAAATTCATTTTCTTCCTTTAACCCCATGCCTTTACGAACAGCATTAAATATTCTTTTTGCTTCAGCATTAGCTACGCTTTTTGGTAGGCCTTGGGAAAATGCAGTAAAGTCATTTGATGATGCTGCAGCTCTCATTTTAGATGCTGACATACCTTCAACACCTTCAGCATCAGGATCTCTTGCTCCTGCAGACATTACATTTACTTTTTGGAAATTATAAAATCCGTGTCTACCTTTTTTACCATTGTATTTATTTAATAATAATTCAAACTCACGAACTCTATCTGATCCTACTACCATTACAACATTTTTAAATCCTTCATTATATAGTTGTACTGCTACATCAAATACATTCTTTATTTTTTTATTTAACATAATAGAACGCGCATACTTAGGAAACATTTTCCTAGCACTTTTTACTTTCATTTGATATTGTAATGGATTCTTTTTTGGGTCAACTGATTGAGATAAAAAAACACGATATGGGTTTTTTCCAGCTTTCATATATAAACTATTTAATAATTTTTCATGACCAATTGTAGGAGGATTCATACGGCCAAACGTAAAGTATGCCGTTTTTTCCTCTTCTACTAAAAATGTTTTAAATGAACTAAAGCTCAACCTTTTTTCCTCATCACTTCCTTTTTGCGAATGGATGGGAACATTTTTTTAGCTAATCTGTCTATACGAGGTCCCATCTTATCTAAACGCTTTTCAATCTCTTGTCTACGTGCATAATTTAATTCACCCTTTGGTACATCCTTTGTAAGCTTTTTAAGAATGGCCGTCCGAGCTGCACGTCTTGATCTTTTTACTAATTTATCTTTGCTAGCCATTTTTTTCTGAGCTCTACGTCTACCCATTGCGATACGGGCTTTCATTTTTTTCATTGCTCTTGAACGGCGTAGTCTTTGTTGAACATTCAATGCTTCATGAAAACCTTTACCATCACAATGATCACAACCTTTACCATTGCATTCTGGACATTCAGTTTTCTCAGAATATTCTTTTACCCAATTTTTACCATTGGGATCATATGCATCATATTGGCAATCTTCATTTGTTGGTTTACCAAACTTATCGCCACAATTTTTGCAGCACATGCCTTTCATTGATGCTTCTTCGACATCTGACCTTTTACGCTTTTTAGCGTTATATTTTTCTTGATCTGTAGCGCCAGGTTTATAATCTACAGACAAATAATCTTTAAAGCCTATTGGCATTTGTTATCTCCCAGGTTTATCCCATCCTTTTAATATATTCGGGCTAAAGTTGGCAAATGAAAATTCCATTCTGTCAACAATTTTAACCGCATCACCACCAAGTTTATCGATAGCTACATAACCTTCTTGGCCTGTAATTCGATAACCTTTTTTTGTTTTCAAAAAGGTTTTAGCATTATTAAGTTTATTAAGTATATTTATAATTTTTAGTTTTGCTAGAACTATAACTTTTTGCAAATCAAACATTTTTATGAGTGATTTTTTATTTGCAGGACTAAAAAACTTTAAGATTTCTTCTCTTCTTTGGTCAACGGCTGATTGTCCCCGTGCCGATTTACGTGCCATTCGCTCACGGTCAAATTTTTGGTTGATCCATCTGATAAGGTTATTTGTATGCTGTGTTGTATTTCCCACGACCTCGCCTCTTCTGACGTAGGTGTTGTTGAAGGTTTCCACCATTTGAGCAAGTTTTGGATTAGCTTCCAATTCGCGAAGAGTTGTACCACTGATTTGATTGAAAATTTTTCCAGCTTGAGACAAATAACCATTGACTTCCTCCGTGTCTTTTTTAGACATAGTATAGCGAGTCATATCCCTAAGCGTTGCGTCTTGGCTCCACACATTTCGGCTTGGTCGCAACTTAGAGGCATCAACTCCATACGAAGCTTTGAGAGACTCGAAGGAGTTACCTGTATAGGCTGTATGCCAGACGATTCCAATTTTTGATTTCTTAACATCGCGAGCTCCATCCGACTCAGCTGGCAACGCATAGACGATAGTATTAGGATGAAATGTAACATATTTCTTTCCTTTAATTTTTTGTGTCTTTACATCACCTGGTCCAAAAAGGAAATCACCTTGAATAATTCCTTTAATACCCAATGCAGGCAATTCTTTTAATGCTGCTTTTAGTTTAACATTAAGATCACCAGAAGTATCAGCGTCAACATCAGCAGGAGTTTTGTAGACTTTAGGGTTTTTGTTAAAGATACCTTTTTTGGCGACAAAAAACTTTCCGTCACGAGGATCAGTACCAGCAAATATAGCAGGAGCACCATCCCATTTAACAGTAACGTTTCCATCTTTCACACCACCTAATGTGTCTCTCAACATTCGTAAAGCAAGAATTGCATCACGTGTTCCTTTGACTCCACCATAGATAACTTTATCCTCTATGTGAGTCATATGTGTATTCTTTTGTTCTGTTATAAACTCTGAGAAATTCATTGTCCTGGTCCTGTGACTAATACTATATCAAAAGATGAAGAAACATTTGAACCAGTCGAGGCAATTGCTCTTATTTCTACATCTGTTTTTGGTGGTAACCTAATTGGGATTTCGTAATCTCGAACATGCCAACCACCAGGAACATCCATAATATCTCTTGTTCTAAATGCTTTAGTCACTTCTTCAATTTGTCTTGTAAGAAGTGTTATGGTTGCTGAAGAGTTATAAGCTCCAACTCCATTATTCCATCGTGTTAAATATCCAGTACAATGTGCTGGAATTGTATATAAAGCAAGTTGTGTTTGGCCCAATCCAAAAGTTGTTCCAGTTCCTATAATGCCAATATCTGCTAATACTGTTCCAGTTCCACCAGCTCCTGTTGTAATTTTCACATTACCAACATTTGTTTTAATAGATCCTGCCGTTTCAACAAAAGCTCTAAATATTCTTAAAAATTCTATTGTTGAAACAGGTCCACCTACTGTTAGCGTTTCCTCTACTTGTTCATAATTATTATCTAATCCTTGGACTGTAACGGTTCTTGCTCCAGTTCCAGCAGCAGCATCATCAGCACTATTACTTGTAACATAAACAGTAGAAGGAGCATCCAAATATGTATAAATTCCACCGTTCATCCAAATAGTTTCAGGTGCACCACCTATATTTGGATTACGACCAAACTTATGAATGAAATCGGTATTAATTACCATTCCATTAGAAATGTCAACCATTTCGGCTAAATCAGAATTTGCAAAATGTCTTTGTATTGGCATGGTTTACCTATATTTGAAATCACACATAAGACGAGTTGGATAACCATCCTTGCCTTGCGTATCTCTTAAATTAAGTTTAAATGTATATGTTGGCGATTGCATTTCAATATCAATGCGTTTACCCTTACCGCCTTTACCACCGTAATAAATTATTGGAGCATTTACAGTGGCTGCTCGTTTCATGGCTTTTTCATCCATTTGTTTGGATAAAATTTTACCGGTTAGTTTATGTATAATATGATAATTGAATCCAATTCCAGATTGAAGTAGTCTTACCATACCAGATTTATCAAACTTAGGTCTACGATCTACAGATCCTTTATGTGTACCATTAAAGACTTCACAAAATTTGGTTTCATCAATTCCAAATAGTTTAAGAAGCTTCTTTCCATTTGGATTTGTAATACTCATATTTTCTATTTCTTTTTTAGTCAAAATAGTTTTTACACCAACATTAAAGAACGTAGTAGTTCCACCAAGTTTCAACGAAAGAAAGATCGGACCTTTGTCCGTAGTAACCGTAATATCAGTAACAGACTGACCAACATCGTACCCACGTCCTTTCGGATTTGTAAGTTGAATGTTTGGAGTAAATACTAATGGTCGTCTTGTATTTTCACCTCCAACAACATCAACCTTAAATGTTTTGGAATCTTCAATCTTATAAGTCTTATTCATATCCTCAATTGCAGCAAGCATTTTTTTATCTGTTACATCTTCGCCTGCCCACCATTTAAGTAAAGCATCAGCAAATTGAGGTTCAAATAAATTACCGCGGTTATTTGCTCCGCGGTTACCTGAAGATCCATTTCCAAATTTTAACTTGAGTATACTAATGTCTGCACCTCTTTTAATATCAGCAATTGAATAATCGCCATCAATTGTTCGAGATACATTTACGTTTGTTTTTTTCTCTAAGTCTAAATTAATTGGAGACTTATCTTTATTACGTAAGAAATTAAATAGCCGTTTCACTTCCTCAACATTTGGCTGAGGGAATCCTTTGCTGCTTAACGTATTTTGAATTTCCTCAGTTGATTTAGGAAAAAAAGTATATGCCATTTGCCTTATGCTCCTTTTAATAACTCTATTTATAATAACTTAAAATTGATAAATATTAGATACTTAACCATTAGGAGGGAATTAATGGAAGTATTAAATACAGTAAAAGGATGGGCAAAAGGGCTCGCGGAAATGGGTGTATCCATTGCAGCCCTATCGATTATTGCTGAAGTGCTTGGCATAAATCAAATCCCATTCTTACCAGATGTAAGTGTTGTATCAAACGTTAGTGCAATGCTAGCCGGTCTTGGTGCAGAAGGACTCATGGGCTTAATTGCTATATGGGTATTATACCAAATCTGGGATCATAAGTAAATCACATAATGAAAAGGGGAGACCTTAGCCTCCCCTTTTTTAAAATCTACCAAGGAATTTAGCTATATATCCTACAAATGGTAATAGCGATAGAGCCATCAATAAGTTCATGCCCGTATGGGCCATGGCTATTCGAAGAGTATCACCTTTCGGCCATCCATCTGAGACGAAAAAGCCAGCTAACCATATCGTACCTGTCGTACCAATGTTAGCGCCTAATACTGCTGCAACCGCTGCTGGAAGTGGTAAAGCTCCAGATGCAACTAAAGCAATAATTGCTGTTGTTGATAACGATGATGATTGCCAAAGGAGAGTCATAACGATTCCTCCAATGAACATGTATATTGGACTACCTAAAAAAAATTGTAGATGGTCCATATTTCCCATTGACTTCATTCCACCTGAGAATGTTTTGAGGCCAATGTAAAAAATCACCAGTCCAACGAGAGCGGTGATTACGGGATTTCCTAGATCCATAGTTTTTACCTTTTTCCAGAGTTTAGTTGACGACATTAATAGGATCCTTATATCTTATAAAAGGGTATAAAACTATATACCCTTTTTATGTTTTAAGAAATGTTACAGAAATATTAAATTATTTCTTCTTAAAGAATTTTTGTCTTGCTTCTTGTCTTTCACGGTATAAAGCACGCTTTAATGCATGTTGCTTGTTCTTTTCTTTAAGTTGAGGATCTAGATATTCATATCCTTTTATACCCCAACTTTTAGCCCAAGCATGGAGCATGTTAATATCGTGCTTTTTAGCCACTATTAATCTCCTTTAATTGTTTCACCAAATCAATTCTTTGTTCTGGTGTAGAATTTTGAATTTGTTGTTTAGCAGTATAAAGTCTTTCGAGTCTTTTCTTAACTGAACGATCTTTTTTCTTTAAGCTTTCAAGGTGTTTAATTTCAGCTAAAACTCTAGGAAGACCCAAGCCAATAGCTTGGGTATCCCGATTTACACTACGAAGATAAGACTTTGCCATTACCAATTCCTCGTAATAGGAAGTCTCTCCTTATACTTCTGCTGACCGCCTACACGTTCAAAGCGTGTAGTACGAGTAATATATTCATTACCCTGACTATCTTCATGGATAACAGAAGTCTTATTAGCCTTCTTAAATGTCATATTCTTAAAGAACATTCCACCCTTATTACAAATCAAATGTGGAAGTTCATCCCTACGATTAATTTCAGCTTCAGCTTCGGCAATAATATCCCGAAGCTCTTGAGTTGTATAGCGGTTCATAATATATCTCCTATGCAGTTTCCGCGAATTCAATTGCTGCCTCTAAAGCATTACGCTTACGGACTTGGTTACCACCCCACCATGAGGAATATAACCGATTATCAGAGTTACGACCCTGATGGTGATCAGTGATATATGTCACTGAATTAAATGCCTGCCACCAAGTGCCTTCAGCATATTTTGCACCAGGTTGAGTTTCAAGCGCATCATAACAAAGCTTTGCATTTCTTGAAAGTGTTTCAATAGAAAGACTTTTATCTTGTACACGCTTATCAGCAGTACGTGGGAATACTTCATTATAGTATTCAATAAGCTTTTCAGTTGAGAAACGCTTAGATCCAAGAAATTGAGCATACTCTTTATAAGTTTGCATTTTCTCAGAAGCAATGCCAAGAGCTTCTTTTACTTCATCAGCATTAAATTGAGCACGATGGCCAACTGTTACAGCATTTGAAGATGTTGAGTTAAGTGAAAGGCTAAGTGTATTTTTACATACCACACGAATAGGTGTGAAACGAATATCAATAGACTTACCATATAGATGTGGATTGGCAAAAAGAAAATATGAATCAATCTGATCGCCTTTGAACAATTCGAATGAATCTTTAACTTTAGCTAAAGCCCATACCATTTGTCCACCTTTTAGTGAACCAGCAGTATGCATTTCCATATCACCTGCCATTACATATTCACCAAAGAATTCAAATGCCTCTGAATTTTGTAAAGGTTTCCAATCCTTACCAACATTAGTAAGAATTTTGCCGTCAGTCTCGCGAATAAGAGACTTTTGACCTGTACGCATTTTTCGTCCATTGTATTCTACAAAGGATTCTACTTCACGGACTTTCCAATCCAATCCAGCTTTTTGCATCATCTGAGCTGGTGTCAGATCGTTACTTACAGGAACTCCAAGACCATGCCATGGAACTTCTCCTGCGTATGCCATTGTTTCAACTTCATGACTCATAATATATTCTCCTTAAGCCGCTGATAAAAGTGAAGGTGCAACATTCCACATGCCGTTTTGACCGGCATCAACTACAATGTTTTTACGGTTAATTTTGGTAATCGTACCGGTTTGAAAACCTTTACGACCAGTCCACTGAACCTTTTGACCAACATTAAAATTCTGTTTGATTGAGCGTTCAGCCATTCTACGGGTTGTATTAAACATATCAGCTATTTGATTAAAATCTGATATAGAAGCTTTAGCAAAAAGAACTTGGATTTCGCTAAATTGTTTAGTTGTAAGTGCCATATGATTATCTCCTCTTTGGCTTTTTTCATTTTATAGATATATTCTACCATAGTTTCACTTAAATGTAAACCGTTTTTTTCACTTTTTTTCAATTTTTTTTCAAAAAAATAAGATATAAATATAAACATGCATACAGAAAAGTACAAAATCAAAAGTAATGCCTTAAAGAAAATGATTTCTTCTTGTAAACCTGAAGAAAAAATCATAGACTATGGCTGTGGTACTGGTAATTTACTTAGGAGCTTTAAAATAGATCCAAGTAATTACTTGGGAATTGATGTAGATATTAATAATATTCACAAAGCTAGAGAAAATTTTCCAGATTATGAGTTTACATGGTTCAATATGTACAATCCCGTATATAATAAAAATGGCGCTGATCTTCCACCAGTATTACCAAAGAAATACTTCATTAAAGGAATAGTTGCTTATAGTGTATTTTCACATACTACTTTAGAAAATATGATGGATATTATTAATTCATTAATTGGTTATAAAAAAAGCTATGAAAAAATTGAATTATTATTATCATTTGTTACTTTTGATAATATTCCCATGTTACAATATTTTCAACATAAAAGATTACAAAAATATGGAAAATGCGATAGTCTTATAAAAGAATCTTTTGGAGATCCAATGGCAATGTATTTGGTTAATAATCAAATTGTACAGTCTACGCAATTTTATGAAAAATTAAATAAAGAAGGAAATACGTATTGGGATAATGTAGAAGAATTTGTTACCATATATAATAAGAAAGAGATTATATCAACTCTTATAGATGGCATAGAAGATTTTAAGATTAACCCTTGTAAATTTGAATGGGAAGAATATAAAGGTCAACAAAATATTTTACATATTGAAATGACACAGTTAGAATTTGCAGAATAAAATGGAGAAAAAGAATGAAACAACAGCGATACGTAGTTAGATTTACTAATCCACAAACTGATGCTGAAGCTGCAATGGCGTCAATCGGAACTAATATTAATTTAGCTCTAAGACAATACGTTGCTGAAGGTATGATGACTGGACATATTGTTGATAATATTCCACCAAGTTTATCAGAAGATAACCTTACTCTTACAGTTGAAAGAGTATGGACAGATACTAAAGCTGATGAGTTTTTAAACATTATGAGTTTAACTGATATTCGAACAACACTAACAGCTTTACCTCATGTTGATGAAGTGATAGAATATGACTTTACAGAATATAGTGAATGATTTAGGTGAAATAAATTTAAATGAAATTTTAAATGAAGTAAAATTTTTATTAACGCCAGAAATTTCTAACAGTTATAAAAAAATAGAAGAAGATTGGCCCCTTGATAAAAGCAATAATGTTTTTTTACAAAAGGGGAAAGATCCTACTTTCGATTTACCAAATTTAAATTATCTTTTTGCTAAATTTAATATGTCGACTTCTCGACTAATGTGTTTACATCCTCAAACATGTTATACTATTCATACTGATGTAAGCCCTAGAATTCATTTCCCTTTAATTACAAGTGATAAATGTTTATTTGTAGTAAATGATGAAGTTTATAGATTAAATGCTGGTAGAGCTTATTGTGTTGATACAACTAAAACACATACAGCTTTAAATGGAGAAAAAGAATTATTAAGATATCATATTGTAGGATTAGTTAATGAAATGGTTTGAAGTGAAAACGAATTTAAAACCCAATGATAAACAATGGATTTTAAAAATCGGCGATGTTATTACAGAGCCAAACTGGTCTATAAGACCATTTAGATTAAATGAAGAGTACTTAAACAAAATATCATATTTAAATGTACCAAAACCAGAATATGCATCTATCATTATGGTTCCAGCAAAAACAGTGTGTAAAACACATATTGATAATAAAGCTGCAGAAGCTGGATTAAAACAAAGAATTACTGCAATCAACATACCAATTAAAGTTCATCATACTAGTATGTTTCAATATATGAAAAATGATGAAGTGATTGAATCAATAGATTTAAAAACTGCGAAATGTTGGAGAGTTGATATACCTCATCGAGTTGATAATAGTCTCAGTCCATTTAATAGAGTTGTATTGAGTTTGAGTTATACTCAAACGGTTGGAGAATTAAATGAAATATATAGTTCCTCTCAAGGGATTTCATATTCCTAAAGATTTTTATTATGAATATATTAATGAAAATTTTTTAAAAAATGCTGATTTAGATTTACTAAAACGAATGAAAAAATGGAATAACCATATTCCAGTTTCTAAAAAATTAATATCTACAATTGGTCCAATTAGTGAATATTTAAGAGATGTGGTTCTCGTGTTAAATGTATTTCCAAAATATAATATACCAATTCATGCTGATGGGCAGGCTAATACACCAGAAAATACATATACTGTTTCAATTAATATACCCGTTAAAAATTGTGATGAACGAGTAGTTACACATTTTTGGGATTTTGAAGATAATAGAGATTTAGAATATATCTATTTAAATATACCAGCAAGAGATATAGTAAATAAATCTGATTTAGTAATTAAAGAAAGCTTTGTAATGAAAGATCATGCAGTTTTGTTTCGAACTGAATGGCCACATAGCGTAGACAATAATAGTGATGATTTAAGAATTGGATTAAGCTGGAGATTTAAACCAGGAATTAGTTGGGAAGATGCAATTAAACTTTGTGAAGAGCATGGGTTAATTGACGACAGTCCTCCCATTGAGGAACTTCATTACTAAATTTAAAAATCATAATTGCTCTTTCATGATCTTGAGGCATTGGATTAAAAACACTATGCCATTTTTGATTATTATATAGTACTGCAGTATCTGTTAGAGCAAATTCAAATGCATGATTTAATTGTCCATAATCATACCATTCAGCTTTAGGTTTTTCTAATCCTCTTACTTCTCCAACTGGTTCCCAAAAACTTGTAGTAATATTTTCTGAACATCCAATTAAAGGTATATTAATACTGCATGGATATTTAACATTTGATCTATGATTATCTACATGAATTGGAATATATGCACCAGTTTTTCTTTTGCTATGAAAATATCCTATCCATATTTGATTTAATTCTATCCATGGATGAAGTTCTTCAGGCAAAATAGATAAAGCTTCTTCATTCATAGGAAAACTATTTAAAAATGTTTTTTTCTTTTCATTATAATATTTGAAAAAAACATCTTTTGCTTTTGATATATTAATATTTAAAGGTACAACATAATCATGCGATTTATGATTAGGGTGCTGATGTAGTATCTTCAATGTATTCTCCACATAATTTTTTAGCATCTTCCCAACTATATTCTTCTTTAAATCTAATAGTGAAAGATGCTCTTTCAACCTTTAAATCAGGTAAATCAACTGAATGATATTTACGACTATTAAATAATACTGGTTTATCAGTCATAGCAAACTCTATTGATTTCTTTAAATTTCCTTCTTTAAGCATAGTAGATTTAAAACCTGGTAAATCTTTATATTCTCCAACTGTGTCCCAGAATATAGTCTTACTATTTTCATTACAATTATAAACTGGTAAATTAATTTGAGCATACCATTTCATAACGTCTCCACCGTCACGATGAATAACTGTTCGTTCTAATCCATCTGATAGTTGACGTGGAGGTCTTTTATTATGAAAATATAATACAAATAAATCTTTAGTAACTAAATAAGGAATTAATTTTTTAGGTAAGCAATTAAGAATTATATCATCAAATTCACGAAGACTATGCCAACCTTTTGGCGTAGGATCTTTATAAGAATACTTATTCCAAAAACATTGTTCTAATTTCTTTAAATTATATTCTTCATAATTTAATTGAAGAACATAATCACTAGCAATAGCCGTGTGGTATTCCTTTAACAGTTTCAACTTGATCTCCGTTAACTATATGTTCTTTCCATATTTTCCATCGACCTTTTTCTCTCAATGTTTGGTGCATTGTTTTATCAAATAAATCTTTTCCTGTAACTCTCAATATAGATGCTCTTACTAATTCTTCTTTTCTATAACATGTTACAATTTTATAATTAAGAAATAAATCACCTAAAGTTTCCGTATCTAATTTATGAAGAGAATGCCAATGGCCATGCAATATGTCTGTTTTATCTTTCACTATTTTTTTAGTGTCATATAAATTTTCACCTAGATATTCTGGTGTATGTAAAGATCCAAGAGCAACTGATTTATTATATTTTCTACCATACCATTCTGCTAATGATTTACTAGCAGTTCTTGGAAAACTAATAACAGCTATATTGAAAATTGAGTCCTCCATAAAATACGGTCTCCTTCGAAAGCTACTCTTTTATGAATCATTTTTAAATTATCCCATAATAATATATCACCTTCTTGCCATTCATGTTTATAATTATTATTTTCACAATAATCTCTAAATGTATCTAATTCTTTTTCATTATCCATTTTTTGAATTGTGCCAAGACTACAATATAAAAGTTCTTCATTTGTTTTAAAATGATCCATTACAAATGATCTTTTCTGTACATACTTTTCTAAAATTTTTAATTGTTTATCTGTAAAGCATTTATTAATTTCAGAATCAGTACCAAACGCATATACTTCATTATTTTTCTGAGGCAACCAATAATATCCTGTACAATCGATGTAATGCAGCTTTAACCAATATGGAACTTTACTAGTATCAACAAACCAAGTTGGACTTAAGTGTGCATTCTTAACATTATACAGCATTGTTCCAAAATAGTTTCCTCTACCATATGACCAATCATTATGCCAATCAACATCTCCATCTCTTAATAATTCATTATTACTTAATTCTTGAATATTTCTTTTTTCATTTATAGCATGCTTATTTGTTTTAAGTAATTTACCCAATGATTCAGCAATTTTTTCAAATTCAGGCATAGTTAACTCAGCATTTCTAATACAAACTATTCCATTAGATAATACTTCTTCTTTAAGATTAAATTTATGATAATCTTTATATTCTATTTCAAGCATATTCCAGCCCTCCATAATTCACGATCACCGGTATATGCATCACGTTTATGTAAGCTATGATGTTGGTCGCTTAAAACAATATCATATTTATCCCATTTATGCGTATAAACATACTTTGATTTTAATGTATGGCTTTTTAATTTATAATATAAAGAATGTTGTTGATCACGATCTAAACCAGTAAAACCTCTAATAACACTCCATGGATAATATAATCCTTCTTTATTATTAATAGGATGTTTTGTAACTAAATCTTTACGAGGTGTTTGTTTTTCAAAACTAGTTTTTCCATCTATATCTCTAAATTCCATCATAGTTTGTTCATCACTAAATACATTTTTATAGTGCATTTTTTCTAATTTCATTTTAGATGTATATGTAACTGTTTTTGATTTTACGCTGCGACATATATTTTTTGTTTCTTCATCAAGATCGTTCCAAGCAGTTTGATGATCAGTAAAATAAGTATCACCTCCACTCTCAGCGGGTTGATGCATATACATTGCTACGATATCATCATGACCAGTTCTATTCATTCCAGCTGAATGCCATTCTAATTCGCCATCTTCTTTACCAGCAAATAAACCGTTTTGCCTAACTTTAACCAATTCACCTGTCGCAATAGTTCCTGTAACTTTGTCATTTTGTTGAATAACATTACCAAGTGTTTTATAAAAACTTATAAGAGTTTCAGGTTCTACTGGTTGTTTATTTTTAATAATTACAGTGCGATGATCGCCAAGATATTCTACCACTTTTGGGCCATCAATAGAATAATTAATATTTTCTATCACTTTAACCATTTTGATTCTCCATTATTAATATGTTACTATTTATTGGTGTCCACATTAAATGTTGCCAACTTGTTTCTGTCATTTGATAAGGTGAATTTTCTATATACCAATCTTGTGGTAAATGTTTAACATAGTGTCTAAATGCTTGATGATTTTTTTCTCTGCTCATAAATGCACAATCAAATCCTAATTTATGTGCAACTTTTAATTGCTGATCAATCATTTCTAAAGTAGCTTGAGACATTTTCCCTTTTGAATTTTCGAATCTAGATTCTGGAGTTTTATAGAATCTATTTAAAATTCTACAATTGTTACCCCATAAATCTCTATGGAGTATAGAAGAAAATTGATTTTTATCGTATGATACTGCTTCCCATGTATGAGATTGCAGATTATCTATAGAATAATTTTCTTTAAGATAATCGTTATCTGGTATTCTTTCAATCATTTCAAATATTTGATCTAAAGCATAAAACCAAAGTTTATCGTATTTAGTAATTGTTCTCATTTACTTTAACATGTTCAAAGAAAGGTGCTACTGTAAAATTTTCGGTAAGTCTACCTCTATTTGGATTATCATGATCGATAACACCATCATCATCAGTTTGCCAATCTATAAGTCTAATTAATATTTTACCAGCTTCTGTTTCATATGGAAACATCCAAGATGTTAAAGCCTCCATTGATGGACCAGCTTTAACAACACCCGCAGATGTTTGAATCATATCTGATTTATTTACGCCTAATCTATAACTTGCCATTTCAATTAATTCATCAATTGTATAAGACACTCCTTCCATATATCTACCGATTGCACCTACAGATTTCATTCTTAAAACTGGTGTAATTCTATTATATGGAGCAGTAGTATTAAAATTGATTCCAGACTTTATTGCTCTTTCAGCAAACACTTCTACTTGTCTATTCATTATGTATTCATTTACACCACGAGCGATAATAGTACCAGTATTAATTGGTAGTCTTTCAGCAAATATATTATCTAATGCTCTTACTTTAACTGTAGCCCAATTACCATTATCCAATTCTTTATATGCCATATCATCATCGGCACCATTCATACTATGAAGTAATAATCTAAGACCAGCATTTTTTAGTTGTTTTACATATTCTCTTCTAGCTAGTTTTAATCCATTAGTAGTTACACTTGGGCGATGACCAAGCTTTTTAACCGTAGATATAATTTCCGGCAAATCATCACGCATTGTTGGTTCAGCACCAATTAATCTTATATATGTTCTATGAGGAAGTTTAGATAAAAACTCATATAGTTTATTTTTATTTAGATCTGGAATATCTCTATTTGGGATATAACAATTAGCGCACTCCATATTACATCTATGAGTAAGATCTATTACAATATTTGAAAATGTGTTTTCTTCAGGTTTTAATTCAAAATAATTCATATTAATCCATGCATATGATGGTGGGCTAACCGTGGCCCACCGCGCACCTATTAAGTAGTGACCCTATAGTTTATATATTACCAGCTCCAAGTAACTCCAACAGTGACATCTGTCATATCATCTGTTTTGAAGTCATAGCCAGTTTTAGCATAAATTTCTGCATTTGCTACAACTTCTTTTGAAGCTTCAAAATTAATTGTTGGTTCTGTAAGATGAGTAGTTTCATCCCATGCCCAATCTGTACCATCGTACAAATTAAGTTTTGAAGATACTTCTAAATTAAGCAAACCCATCATGTCATAATTTAATTCTGGCGTGATTGTCCATGTACTTACTTCGGTATCTACGTTATGTTCAGCTGTTGTTTCTAAATTCCAACTGAATCCACCGCCTAGCTCATTTGCATTAGCGGCTAGTGAGCTTACTGCAACAAGGGCAGCTGCTACAAGAATATTTTTCATATTTTTCTTCCTTTGATTTAAATTAATGGTGACACTTTTCTGTTCCAAGGTAAGTGCCCAACCCGTCAGCATTATGCCGCTAAAGCGTAATCTGAAGGTGCAAAGTTATCGTTTGCAGTTATTTTTCGTAGACTCAAACATCAGTCGATCCTAGTTCGCCCCCATCATAAATACACTACTCGTAATAATCAATTCCAGTAAAATACTGATTGAATCCAAAGACTTCCATAATCATGAAAGTAAAGAATAATAGTAATATAGCCCATAAAATCATTTTACCACTAGCATTTGTTGATGCTAATCTAATTCCAATAAACTCATTTCCTAAAACTCTTAACATTAACTCAAATGAGTTTGGTTCGTTTTTTACTTCTACAATTTTTTTGTTTTCATCATCGGGCATAATCACTCCTAGTGTATTTATGGTGGAGGCGTCGGGTACCGCCCCCGAGTCCTGTCTGTCCTCTAACATCTACCATACTATATATTATATCAAAACTTTTAAGAAATGTAAACACTTTATTTTTTATTTAATATAAACAAAAGTGTCACTGTTTATAAATATACTGTAGAGGGCGAAAGTATATCATTAAGACTTTGAGTTTTATTATCTTAACTTAAACAAAAGAGTTCATAATGATAGATCCAGTAACAGCGATAGGCCTAGCTACGACGGCCTATAATGGTATAAAACAAGCTATAAGTATGGGCAAAGAGATCCAAGATATGGGCTCGCAGCTCAGCCAATGGTCAAAAGCCATTTCAGATTTAGATTATGCACATAACAAAGCAGAGAAACCTCCATGGTATAAAAAACTTGGCGGTGGTGTAGAGGCCAACGCGATGGAAGTGTGGATGCATAAAAAGAAGGCGCAAGAAATGCGCGAGGAACTTCGCTCTTACATCAGTCTATATTATGGACCATCTGCCTGGGATGAAATAATAAGAATTGAAGCACAAATGCGTAAAGAGCAAAAAGAAGCGATTTATGCTAAAGAAGAAATGAAACAAAAAATTATAGAATGGACAGTAGGAACTCTTCTTGTTGTATTTGGACTCGCAATAACTGGATTTGTACTTTGGTTAATAGGAAAAGGTCAAGGTCGTTGGTAAATGTTAGCACATGTGTTTGTTCTCATACTTATGATAGATGGTAATGTAGTAAGCCAAGACATGCACTTTTGGTCAATCGAAAGATGTAATTATTTTGCTGGACAAATGGTGAAAAGATATGGCCGAGGAAAAATACCTGACGAACAATCACCATTTGCCTATTGCAAACCTAAACTAGTAGATACTACAAAAATAAAACCAGAAGTTTATTGATGATTTAAATCATGGTTGTGTACAGCCATGATAGCATAATGAATAACTTTCATTAAGTCATTTCGATTATAACCATCTTTTTTTCCATAACGTTGAGCGTACTTCATAATGTTGCCCATGCAAAAGCCTTCTGCATGGCCACTATCGAAAATAAACTCAGTTGCTTGAAATTTATTCTTAGCATAATGTTGAGTATATGTAGCATCAACATATTCTTGAATTTGCTTTACAATTTCTTTTTCATTGAATTTATAATCAATATTTTGAGCTATCGTAAAAGTGACGTCTGAATTAACTGTAGCGGTATCTGGATTAGCAACACCTAGCCAATCAGGATCAATATCTACACCAATAGCATATGGATTATAAGCATACGTAGATCCTCCGCCTTCTCCTTCACTAAAAGCAAATTTACTAGTATCGATCGTAATGAATCCATCATCATCAATCGATTCTTTTTTCTTTTTCTTAGCCATTATTTACTCCTATAAAATATATGACCACCAATACGAGCTACGCGATTTAAAGATGGAGCCCAAAAAGGTTTCGTCCATGTCGCATGATAATGTGTAGCACCTTCTGTAATTCCAGTGTACATACCATATACATATACATCACGAGCATGCTTACGCGATTTTTCCCAAGCTTCATCATCATGAGGTGTATCATCTTTGCCATCACAATACCAGCTAAATTGACATTTATGTCTTACCATAACCATCTTATTTGGATCTTTCCAAGAAGGCTGCTTATGACCTTGTTGTACAACTTCGCAAATAGTATTAGGATATCTATTGCTTTTTACTCTATTTAATACAACATCTGAAACTGCTGCAGCATCAGCTAAAGATGCCGCACGTGTTTCAAAATAAATATTGAGGGCTAAACATTCAATTTCTTTAGCATCAAATTTTGATTGTTCACGAATTTGAGCATATGCGGGAAAAACATAAATGCTACTTAAAACCATTGAGCCCGTAAGTATGCCCGATAATAGTGTTTTAAACATTAGCCCCAATCCTTTCTATCTTCTTCGTGATTCCAGCCATAAGCGTATTCGACAATTTCTTCTGGTGTCATATCTGACATTTCTATGCGATCACCTTTACCGGTGCCGTGAGGCCACCAATGAGGATCAAAGCTTCGACCATAATAACGATCTGCGCTACCACGATCTTGAGGTGAACCATGAGCTGGCAATTCATTTGATTCTATACGTACAATAGCCATTACTTCACTCCTTGTTCTTTAGCCGCAGCAATAATGATAGGTGTGAAATCTTCTTCCACACGGTCTTCCCAATATGCCCACTGACGGCGTGAAGCATGATCACAGTCTCTGCAAGTAGGAGCCCAACCATAGACCTGCTTAAACAAACCACGTCTATTCCACAAACCATTGTTGAATAAATCGTAAGCAGCATTTTGAGCTTTACGAAATTTTTCAAGATGTTTGTTTTTAGATCTTGGATTTTCGCAAGCACCTTCCATTGGAAGCAATTCATTAAGTTTATCTGCGAGGTCTTTAAATCCTGAGTTAAGACCCCAGCTGTTTGAAAAAAGTTTTTGTTGTTCCCAATACATTATACTACCTCCTCAAATCCAGCAAATGCAACTTTATAAGTTTTACCGTCTAAGATAAAACGATCACCAACCATAGATGAACGAAGTCCCATACCATCTTCACGCTGATACAAAACTTCAACATCGTCATTAGCATCTCCGCCGATTTTTTTAGACCAGCTACCCATTACATTATTTGTATAACGCCATGCATACTCAAGCGCTTGATTAAATGTAGCAATAGGGGAAACATTAACACGTGCTACGTCGGTGAAACCAATTACTTCGCCAGTGTCGTTATTGAATTCTTGGTGTTGAACTAAAACTTGCATTTGTTTTCCTCTTTTTCCATTTTATAGATATATTCTACCACAGTTTTGAGGAAATGTAAACCGTTAAATGCGTTTAAAGTGCATTTTTTTTCATTTTTTTATGAATTTATGTATGATTGGAAATACCTTTTCCAATTCTTTAGCACAAGCAATTGCAACCTCACGGTGTTCTTTTTGAGTTCCATTACCTGATCTTAATTCAATATAATGCATCCAAGAACGAATAGTACCATTCATATAAATTCTTGATACTGTATTTCCTTCTGGTAAAACAGAACGTGCTTGTTCTTTAGCAATACCATTTTCTATTGCCCATTGATATACATCTCTAGCTTGATTCATAATTCCGTGTTGTCTACGACCCCACTCAGTAATCAAATTTTGTTTTGTTAAATCTAATTGAATAGAAGGATCATTTTCAATTTCAATAGAATTTTGACGATTGCTATAGTCTTGAAGACGAGCTTCACGTTTAACCATATCTAAATCTTTAAGAGGATCAGCATATCGTTGACTAAATTCTTGAAAGCTAAAACTTCTATGTCTTAAGATTTGTCTTGCGATGTCACGGGTTGTTTCGATTTCAAGGCAAGCTGAGACCATTTCGAACGGTGACCAGTGGTTTTCTTTGGCAAGGTATGACAAGAGTCTTTCAGCTGTCTTTTTATTAGATTGGTTCGATGGATTGGAAACACGGGCGCAATAAGCGATGAGATCTTGAGCGTCATCGACATCAACTCCTTCCGATACTGGTTGGGAATAACTAATTAATTTTACTTTTTGCAATAGTTTGCCTTCTGACATTTTTTTATTATACCTATTATTTATTTAAAGTGAAATTTCAAGAGCATTTAATACTCTTTTTTTAAATTTATTTAAACCAAAATGTTTTTTAATTTTTTCTCTTCGTTCTATTCTAAATTTATTAGAACATAATGATTTTACTGATGTCCAATTAATGTCTCCTAAAGACCCATATGCATAGTGCGGTAGTTTATTTTTAATTTCTTGTGGATACATATTATATCCTATTATCGGAAGCCCACCACACATTGCTACTTCTAGTCCAGTTAATCCTTGTGTTTCTCTATGAGTAGCAAAGAATATATCTATTTCGCTATATAGTTTACACATATCTAAATATGGATATTTTTTATAAGTTGGTAATTGTTTAGATTCATCTGATTCTATAAATGCATTTTCAACCAATCCAGAATTCGAATGATGAATTACTTTAAGAGGAATGTTTTTAGATACGCCTTCAAGATATGACAAAATATTATCTGTATTATCATTTCTATTATTCATTCTATGATCTACTAAAACTCTCAAAAAGTCTTTATCTGGATTAGATATAGACAATTTATATGGATCTAATCCTTGTCCTACATATTTACAGCCATATGTTGTTGTAGGTATATTTAAATGATATAACACATAATCAGGAACATCACTCATTATTTCTGGACGATTATTAAACTCTACAAATTTAGCGGTTGTATTTGGTTTACGAAATCCATGAGCTTTATTTAAACCGGACCAATAAAAATCTCCGACACCAATAACAAAATCATAATCATCTAAATTATACTTATTAAATTCATCCATTAATTTTTTATAATAGATTGGATTTTTCTTATCTGCTTCTGGTTTTCTTATAGTTACAATATCTGCATTATCAAATACAAATTTATAATTTTGAAGTTGTACAGCTGGATAGCTATTATCTTCTTCAAATGTAGAACCTACTAATAAATATCTCATAATTTAAAATCTTCAAACTTTTTACCGGCTGGAGTTTTATCAAAAACTGGTGTATCATCAGTTAACGTTTGTTGGGAATCATCCACATCATAAAGGCGCATACGACTTCGATCAATACCAATAACAAATCTTTTATGATGAGTAGGATCATTATAACGATTTTTAAGTTGCTTAACCATAATTTGACGTGATTTTTCAAGTTCTTCGGTTGAGATGAGTGCGAACATGAGGTCTGCGGTAGCGGGTAATCCAAAAGACTCAGAGGTATCTTCAAGCCCAACATCCGAGTTGCTATAACCACTGCGAGTCGTTTGCGTTGCAGAGAATATCGGTAGGTCGTATTCCACTGCAAGACCTCGTAGTTCTTCAGCAATTGCTTTAATGTAGTTGTATGAATTGATAGCACCGCCCATTCCTTTCATTCTACTAGATGCACAAATATTTAAATAATCAATAAAGATAATATCAGGTAAGAATTGTTTCTTTAATTTTAATTCATTTAATAATGCTCTAAAATGACCAGCATGTGCAGAACCAGTGGGATATTCTTTAATAATTAATTTACCAGTTGTTTTACGCGCAAGGTCAGCAACTTTAGTTGTAAACATATCTTTAGATAAATTATCTAATTGATCAATGGCTACATTAAGTAAATTAGCATCAATACGTTCTGCTATTCTTTCTTCTGCCATTTCCATTGTTATGTAAAGAACGTTCCTTCCTTCAAGTAATGCGTTAGCAGCAACGTGACACATAAACAAAGATTTGCCAACCCCAGTCCCAGCCAAAGCAATGTTGAGGGTTTTATTAGGTACACCTCCTTTAGTAATTTTATTAAAGTATTCCAAATCAAAAGGAATTCTATCTTCTTCAGTGTGATAAAAGTCATATCTTAATCCTGCATCTTCTGTATAGTCATGTCCAACTGAAGCATCGAATGTTACAGCTAGTGCATCTTGTAAAAGAGATGGAAGACTATTCTTAGTTAATTTATCATGCTTACCATCAATGATAGTAATTGATTCCATTACAGCATTATAGATTGCACGATCTTGACACCACTTTTCAGTGTTATCAATAAGCCATTGTTCATCAACTGAATCACCAACAAATAATGTTTCAGCAATTTCACATGCTGCGGTGTAAGCATCACCACTTACATCTGAATTATTCAGCTCAACCATAAATGATTCAGCGGTAGGCAATTTATTATACTTTGCTACATACTTACCAGCTTCTTTGAATAAAGTACGATATGGACCTTCAAAGTATTCAGGTTTAATAAAAGGCAATACACGCCTCATATACTTCTCATCGCTAAGCAAATTTCGAAGTATAGTTTGTTCTATTTTATTATTCATTGATTACCTAAGAATCCAGTTGTTTCACGCACAATATCATTATGATTAAATTCTGCCCAATATAATTCATACGCTACGCCGTCTTGAAGACATTCAAACTGGTGGTATAGTCCTGGTTTTACTTTCGTATATTGACCCGGACCAATAATAGTTTCATCAATTAAATCATAATCTTTTTGCCAAACTTTTACTCGCATTTTACCTGACTCTACATAGAATCCGTTCCATTTATACTTATGAAGATGCTTAGAACATACTCCATTCTTTTTCATTTCAATGCGATGAAATTCTAAGGCACCATTTGCTTCAATAAGCTCAGTTGTACCCCATACTTTACCTGCTTTCATTTTGTAATCCTTTCCAAATCTTATGCAAAATATAAAACCAAAATCCATTTATGATAGGTTCTATAAGTGCATCAATTGCAGCAAGATCTAATCTAGCTCCGGTTATTAAGTAGTTGCAAGTCATGGCAATAATTATATGACCTAGTGTATATATGACCGCTAGAAGTACACTGCTTCCACCTATAATCTTTCTTAAAAGATTAAATATGCCAATTCTAAACTCATTCATTTTTTATTTTCTTGTTTATGGCATCTGTCATAACAGCTTCTAGTATTTTAGATACTACATCTTGGCAATCTTCTTCTACTAAACCTTCAATGGGACTACTTAGAATATTAAAATCAAATGACATTGTTTCAGAATCTTCCATAATAGCTATTGAACCAAAACGAAAAACAGTTTCAGTAAAATCACCTTTTAATATTCTGACATTCCACCATTCAGGATCATTATCAGGAATAAGTTCAAAGTCTTCATTCTGTTTCAAAATCTAGCTCCACTTCTGCTTTATAACCAATAGCATATTGCTTTTTCAAAAATTCTTTAAAATCTGTGTCTTCAAAAATTGGTATCCAAAAGGCTTCCTCTAAAGTTTGATCATACCTAACCTTTGAGCCAATTTCACCAGTTTCCTGATTAACTTCAGCGTACCAGCCGTTGGAAGGTTTAGTAACGTAGCCACCAGCGAGAGCCACATCAAGAAGGCCGCTGTAATTGCGAACACCACCGTCCCAGGAAACAGTAATAGGAATCTTAGACTTTTCTTTAACATATCTACTTTTCTCAACATTAATTACAAAATGGTAACCTTGAATTTCTGTACCTTTTTTATCTTGTTGTCTACCAAGAATCCAAATATTATCCGCACTATAGTATATACCCGTTCCACCAGACACCACTGCTTTTGGAAATAAACCAATTTCCATATAAGTATGATTTACAGCAAGTAAAGGAATATCTTTCATATTTAAATATGGTGTTACCATTCTAAATAAGCCTTTAAGAGCTTTTGCTCTTGACATATCTGCTACAGATTTTTCATTGATAGCATCTTCTAATTCTTTTTTCGATGCTAAGTTACCAACTGAATCAATCATTATGATAACTTTATCTTCTCTATCCAAACCTTCAAGTTGTGATATAACATCAAATTTAAGTTCTTCTACATTTGTAATTGGTGTATGAAGAACACGAGTTGTATCAATATCGTATTGTTGAAAGTATGATTGTGGTGAACCAAATTCAGAATCATAAAATAATAATACAGCTTCAGGATATTTTTTCAAATATGCTGAGGCCATAATAAGACCAAATGAAGTTTTAAAATGTTTTGATGGACCAGCTAATACAGTAAGACCTGGTGCAACACCGCCATCAACTGAACCCGATAATGCAACATTAATCATTGGCACATCTGTTGGTACCATATCTTTTTCAGTAAAAAATTTACTATCTGCAAGAACATTAGTATATTCTACTTTACTATTCTTTTTCAATTTATCCATTATTGACATATATTGCTCCTTTAACTTTATTATTATACCATAAATTCATCGAGTTGTAAACTATTTTGCTGATATTGAATTTTTTGAGATTTATTACATTGAACTACATAATCAGTATCAATCATTTGATTTGATAATCTACCATCAATAAATTTTAATACATGCTCTGCCATATCCATAGCAGTAGTTACGGGCACGTTTTGACAAATATGATTTATATTTTTTTTACCGCCTTGTAATATCATGTCATTAGGTAATTTCATAATAGACATACATTCACGAATTGTAAGAAAACGATCTTCATCTGGATGAGTAAGTTGTGTTGGATAATGTCCTACAAATGCTCCAATATAATCTTTTGGAATTTCTACATTTTTTCTCATAATATTAAAACCGGCTTTTAATTTATCATACATTTTATTACAACGATCAGCTTCTTTATGATAGCCATTTTTAGCCATCCATTTAGCTACTTTGTCATAAGTTGTATGTTTTTCAATATGATCTAATACGTTTGTAGATTTTTCTATTTTAGAAGAAAATGTAGCATGATCCATACCACCTTCAATTTCTTGAAGGATATACTTATAATAAGCATTCTCAGTTGGAACACGATCATTAGTTAGGATGTTCATTGGATCAGCTTGATCTCGTTTCACGGAACGTATCGTATCCTCAATTTTCTCGTGCTTCCTTTTTATATATTCGAATTTTGGTACTTTTTCACCTTTCCAGAAAAAATAAAAAGTTCTATCACGAGTTTGACTTAATCCATGAAGGATAGACTTCGTCTTATATATTGAGAAAGTGTATCCGTTATCTCTCCCAATTTGTCTGAGATCTTCGACAATCGGTTGTCCCATTTTAGAAGCAAGTCTTGGCGCGTTTTCGCCCCAGAATACTTTAGGTTTGAGTGTACCCAATACATAAGTAGCTGTGGTGCGCATCCAATCGTTAGCAGCAGAATCAGAATTAGCTGTAGTAGATAAACTGCTAAGACCAGCACAAGGACATACGGTATTAATAACATCGACATTAGAAAACACAGGTTCCCTACCATCATCGATAAGATGGTAGGGAACTGATTTGTAATATTTGACCAAATGGTCGTCATTAGATTGAAACGGTTCATAACTTAAAATATACTCCGGTTTTTTATTAAAGACCCGCTCCATGGCGATAGTCTCACCACCAATGAGCGGGACTATACTTGCATAATTCATTAAACAGGAGTTCCTTCATATTGATGATTAATAATATATTTTTTTACATCAACCTTTGGTTCCCAACCAAACTCTTCTTGCATTGGTGTAATATCTGCAGTATTATCCTGTGCTTCGCATGGATCCCCATCTTTTACGGGAATATCATATCCAGCCAATTTAGCAAGAGCTGATACAGGATTACCATTTCCAGTCCCAATATCATAAGCGCCATGTTTGGGTTCATGCTCAGAAAAAATAATTGAATCAATCGCTGAGACAACATCACTAACATGAATAAAATCACGAATATGGTTAGTACTATACTGAAGATCACCGGAAAGAAGCCGGCCCATAAACATAGTATCCCGAGCACCATCGCCATAAACAGTGGTAAAGCGGAGACCAACTTGGCCTGGATGAGCTGTTGCTTCGTTGACTTTCTTTGAGGTTCCATACGGTGATAAACTCCAATTGTGAATACATGATGAAGATGCATATAATAACTTTACGTTATGCATTGCACACATATCCTGTATTCTTTTAGTATTTATTACATTATTTTGCCAATATAAATCGGGTTCAGCAATACTTCTTCTTACATCAGCAAGTGCAGCTAAATGAACTACTGCACCAACACCAGATGACAAAGAAAAATCTTCAATGTTTTTTTTAATACTTCTATCCCATTCAACAATTTGATGTTTGTTTTCATAATGATTTTTAAGATGGGAACCAATAAACCCTCTTGATCCAGTAATTACAATTTTCATGCAAAAAACTCCTCCAATGTAGCTTCTTCTTCAAGCTCGTTAAAATTAAGTGTTTTGTCGAGAATGTCTTTATAAACTATTTCAGCATCGCAATGTTCTTTCCAAAATTCAAACATTTGTTCTCGCATATCAGATCTAAGTCCATTATCATTTTTAAGATTCATCATTGTCTGAAATACATCACGTGCATTAGTTTTATCTATACCCAACGTACCAGTATTTATGCACTCAGAAATTGGTTTTCCTTGTTTACGGTGTATAACATTATCACAAAAGTGTTTATGGAATAATGGAATAACACCAGCAGCAAATGCATCAGTATGACAATATTCTACATTATTACCATATACATTTTCTTTAAAGTTCATCAAATCTGCACCAAACCCGCTAAGACTCATACGTTCCATCATTTCACTATGAATATATGATGTATAAAGATAAGCGCCTGAGTTTTCTTTTTCAGTACCATATTGTGGATCTCTAGAAGAATTTTCATCTATACCTTTTTCAGGTCTGAAATAATTAATCACATCTCGTCTATCAGACATTTCTTTTGGATTTTTATATACAATGAGTGGCCATTGGATAGATGCTTCTAAACCTTCTAATACTGTAATGAAATTGCTTTTACGAAACCAATCATTGTGTAAATCAATCATAAGATCTGGACCTTTCCACATGGCAGATCTACCAACCCAACGAATATAACGAGGATCTTGCTGTTCAATTGGTTTCCAATAATCTTTATTGAAATTAAATCCTACACCCATATTAGTAAGAGGGACTTTAATATTATTTTTCTTTACCCATTGACCAAATGGATTATCAATTGAATGACACATAAGAACATTCATTTTAGAACAAATTTCAGATAATCGTGCATTACGATTAATTGAATGAATTTTATGATCAACTTGAACTAATGATTTACGTATTTTAATTTTATCAAGTAAATTAATAAAATTTTCAACCATATCTTCTGGATGAGATTTTGAAGGTACACTCCAAACAATACAAGCATCTAATTCATTTATACGATCAATTACTTGAGTACAGGTAAGTAAATTGGGAAATTTTTTAGCAGGCTTACTAATAGTATCCCAATCAGATCCACGAAAATAATTTACTTTAAAATTCATAGAATTCATACGTGGCCACAATTTATCAATTGTGGCAAATACTTCTACGCCTGGAAATAATTTTTGAAATTCTACTACATTCTTAGTAAGGCCAACGCCTTCTACACCGCGGCCAAGAATTACGCCAATTTTCATAATATAGTCCTAACTGTTATTTTTATTATTCTATCAAATTTTTAGTAGAATGTACACCGTTAAGTTTTAAAGTGAGGGGAAATTTCCCCTCACCTAATCAATTACCCATATAGAGTTGTTTTTTGTTCTAATTGGACATGAGCCATATCGACTTCAAGTTTTTTAATTCTTTCTTTTAAATCTGATATTTCAGCTTCTCGTTGAAGATCAGATTTAATAGGAGTTTGAGATTCTTTTTCTTCTCGATAACGCCTTAACATATATTCATAATATCTTTCTTGAGTATATGAGTTGTCGTCATCGGGTGATTCGGTACTTGCTTTTACTTTATCCAATAAGTTCATATTTGACTCCTGCTTCATTAAAGAAACTTTGTGTTAATTTCCATGAGTCTATCCATGCTTCTGGAACATCAGCTCGCATGAAGACTCGCTTAATGCCAACTTGTATAACTCCTTTCGCGCAATCTGAACAGGTTGGCAAACCTGTTACGTACAAATCTGCACCTCTTAATGATACGCCATTATCAGCTGCATTGTAAATACAGTTCATTTCTGCATGTACTACATATTTGTATTTGAGTTGTCGATCATTATAACGTTCATCCATGTCAGAAATACCTCGAGGAAATCCGTTATAACCTTGTGCTAACACTTGGCCATGTTTACCAACTGCTATTGCTCCTATTTTACGAGATGGATCTTTAGACCAAGAACCTACTTGATCTGCTAAATCCAAATATCGATATTTCCATTTATTTAACAAGATGGAAATGCCTTTCATAAACATGTAAGTTTTGAACTTGCCAAACAATGTGACCAAGCTCTATTTTATCTCCGCTATCATACATATTTAATCCATTATAATCCATTATTAAACGATCCATTACGTAACGTTGCCAAGCATAATCGTTTTTATAACCAAAAATAACATCATTAGATCTCATTTGAACTACAGCATGTAAAAGATTATCTCGTATGTAATACGTAACACTATTAGTGCAAATAAAATCGTTTTTATTGTTTTCATTATATTCAACCCAAATAGAAGGACGATTATAGATCATACTAGCTCTACGCCCATCTGGATTATTAATCAACTCGTCCAGTACGTTTCCGTACTGGTTATAATATATATCATCGAAAATCAATTTTCCGTAATTAGAATTGATTTCTCCGTGAGTATTTGCAGTATATTTCCAAGCAGTAGGAGCATCAGCGCCAGACTCTTTATTAATATCATAAATGTTTGTTGATTGTGACTCATACCACGCAAGTTCTTTTGCGATATATTCATGATTAGGCGTACCAAAAATAGCTGGTTCACTTGCTATAAATGAAGCACCAATCATTTCAATTGTTTTTTGACCAGTTTTATCCATGGTAAAAGCTTCATCTTTTAGCTCACCTATGAAAAACTCTCTAATATCTTTTACACTGTACATAAGCATATTATATCATACATCCTTTGGAAAGTAAACTATATTTTGTTCTTTTTCTCTATCATCTCTTTCATATTGATTTCTATAATCATTATTAACTTTAATGACATGCTCGATAAGAGATAGTACACCTGTGCCAGCAATATCTGTAATTGCTTTTGTGTCTTTTGGGAAACACGCTCCACCAAATCCTCGTTTATTATCAAAGCCTGGAACTTTAGTGTGACCGTGGCCAATTCTTGGATCAGCACCTACAGCATTAAAAACTATAGAAGGATTTGCTTGCCATTGCTTACAAAAATCATACATCTGATTAAAGAATGTGACTTTAGTTGCTAAGAAAGAATTGATTGTATATTTTACAATTGATGCTTCTTCAGCCGTCATATTAAAAAACGGTGCCGGATTACATAGACTATATCTTTCATATAAATCTAATACATCTCCAATAGCATCATCACTTCCACCAAGAATATGGAAATTAGGATTAATGAATTGCTCTGCCGCAGATTTCTCAGTAAGAAATTCTGGATTATATACCATGTCTGGGTGAATCATTTCTTCAATGATATTTGGTGGCACAGTTGATTTTAAGATAATTACCGCTGGAAAATCATTTGAATATAATTCTTCCATCACTTCTCGAACAATGCTAAAATCATCCATAGGTGTTGGTACACAGACAAAAATAAAATCTGTATCATCATGGATATCCATGATGCTATTACCTAACTTTGGATCAATATGCTGTTGTTCTACAAATGGATGATTAAATCCATAAGCAACTGCGCTACCTACGAAGCCCATTCCAACAATTGCTATTTTCTTTTCGAACATTCCGAAACCCTCATCCTTAAATCGCTGGTCGAAAACCGGTGATCTCTCTTGTTGAAATATAACTGTATTCCTCGTCTCCTGCATTGGTCTTTTCCTGTGAATTCTTTATCTCGATATTCTTCTCCGAGTATACGGATATCAATCGGATACATATTAAGAATGTCGAGCAAATCAGATTCTGTGGTATAAACTAAAACTTCGTCTACATATTTAATAGCAGAAAGTTGAGCTTGCCTTTCGACAATCGTTTGAACAGGTGCATTTTTTTCTTTTCTATCTATTGAAGGATCCACCTGTAATCCAACAATAAGATAATCACACTGCGCTTTAGCTTCACGTAACATAGCTACATGCCCAGCATGTAATAAATCAAAAGTACTGCAAGTAAAACCTACAAGCTTTTTAGTGTATTCCATGTTTCTTTCCATCCGTTTACCGCAAAACTTTTACCACATGGCATGTCATTGATAGCTTCATATATTTCATAGTCATTACCTCCCGGACCTGTTTTATCTCCAAAAAAGTATATATGATCATAAGAACCAAAATCTTTTAGAATTTGAGATTTATTGCAATCTTTAGGTGTAATATCAATACCGGTTTCACCAGCAACTTTAAATCCTAAATCTGGAAATGATTTTCTTAGTCTTCTAGCTATTTTTTCACGATCATTATTTTCTTCATCATATTTGACATAAAGTTTTCTTTCACCAAGAGTACAATTCCGGCCAATAATACTAAAATTTAATAATCCCGTTCTTTGCTCAATATGATTACCGGTTCTTAAAGGAAATTGATTAGATATAAGTTCTTTTTCGCATGCTTCAATAAGAGCTGATGAACCTATCCACTCACTTCTAGAAATACACAATTCATTTTTGTAAACTTCTGCACCTGCGCATTGATAAACGCGCTGACATTTTCCATAAATGTATTCACCAATTTGTTCAATAGTTTTTGGTCTATCGCTACCAGTTACAAGATATACATTATTATTTTCTACAAACTTAGCAAACCACCAAGAAAAGTTTACATCAATACGGCCACGGCTAGGTGTTAATGTACCATCTACATCAAATATATAATTCTTAGGCGGATTCATTGTCCTGCGTACGTGAGGTATTGACATTTTTTGCTTTCGGCCTATTTAGAAAATCACGATTAGGATCTTGTCCATCAATACCATTTTTCATATATGCAGCAAAGAAAGATGCATAATTGATAATATCAATGCAAGAGTCTTCAAGCGATTCAAAATTTGGTTTATAGTCAGGATCATTTTCCATTGCTTCAAGTACAGACTGCATGCGTAGTACTTTAGCATACATTGTATCAAGAAGTGTAGCACAACCACGTGGATAGTAATCAGCTTGCTTTACACGTGAGTTTGGGTTTTGGTAATCATTACCTTTTTTAGTTTGTACTTCAGCTGCTTTCTGAAGTACTTTTAGAGATTCTTTTGACATCTTTATCCTTTATCCATAGTGACACTGTTAATACATTACCATCATAGCTTCGTATAATGTATTCTACTTTTTCTTTACGAAATAATTTCTGAAGCTTTTTCAGTGTCAAGCTTTTCACTCCAATATTCATCAACTATAGAAACACTAAGAAGACTATCATGATTTTTACGATAGCCTTTTTTGATAGCCCAATTACGAATATCATTTTCGATTTGTTGAGCTAGTAATGGAATATCATATCCAGTTTTCATTAAGCTACTTCCCATCCTAGGTTTTCTGCTACCCAATTATTACCTTTGTCTTTAGCAACTGCAACAACAAATTCTTCACGAGGTGCAGTATCCATGTTATTGATACGTTTCGCAGCAACCTTAGTATCACCTATTGTTAAAAGGTGTTGGATTTCGACAAAGTCTGATAAATCACAAAGGTAGCAGTGAGCCATGTCCTTATCACCATTATTGTTTGCTTCAACCATGTAAGATTGAGTTTGATCGATAAGTGTGTTAAGAGCATTCATGTTTCTTTTCCTTTTCCATTTAATAGATATATTCTACCACAGTTTTCAGCAAATGTAAACCGTTAAATGCGCTTAAATGCATTTTTTTGTTCTATACTCATGACTTAATAAATTCTTCTCCATTCCAGCAATAAATGCCTTGCAAATTATATTCTGCTATATCAGTTTCTATAAGATATATGTAGACCTTATTGGCAAACTCATATGTTGATGATGTTAATGAAGAGAGTTTCTTTTTTCTTGCACGCTCTAAAGTATTTTTAATTGATACACGAGTATATTCATAATTTATATTCATCATTGCTTTTACATCTACAGTATCACCTTCAAGATCAAATACATCCATATACTTTTTTGGATTATCTTTATAGCCACATGATAAAAGATGTAATTCTGCAGCATGACCTTTTAAACAATCAATCATTAAATCATCTCTAGTTCTGCCTTGTTTATTATCATATGAAGATTTCCATATAGCATCGCATTCTGCAGCTGCTCTTTCTTTAAGTTTAACAGGATTTATTGAAGATACATTAAATGTTTCTATGCTATTCATTGTATTTTCCCAATTTAAAGAAATGTTTATCAATTTCCCAAAATCTTTTCATAATACTTTTACTCATATCTTTTTCTACAATTTTTCTAATTGGATTTGAAAAAGATAGTACTGCACATACTGAACCGCAATCTAAAACATATCTTTCATCTACTTTAGGAAAAAATACTATGACATTTAAAGGCAAATGTGTAGCTGGAACTAATCCTGGAGAAACCAAATATGGTTGATCATTCCAAAAAATTGGATCCACATATTGAACAAATGTATCTTTAACATTAATAGTACAATCGAATTCAAACTTTAAGGCAATATAATTATCAAGATCTCCCCCCATTTGTTCGTGCGTATGATGTGATATTGTTTTTAAAGTAGTAAATCGATTTTTATATTGAAAATTATAGTCACCATTGGCGCTTGTTTCTATCATAACATCACAAGGAAATCTAATAGCAACTGAATGTTTAAATAAAGTATTAAAAGCTGGACAAGTACGAGATGTTTTTATATTTGCAAGTGCACGAGGACTGTATAATCCATTCATTATACCTTCCCAATTTTTTCTCAAGAAATCAGTACGACTTGTAATAGTTCCATCAACTAATGTAGGATGCTTTTTAAACCATTCGGGCTTTTCTCTCGATAAAAAATCACCTTCAATATTATGACCGAGCTCGCCTTTTAAAGCCACATGGTAATTTAAATCTTTCATTGTAACTCCTTAGAAATTTTTATAAACATATTCTAAAGCTCTATCTGCTTCTTTTTCCATTGGTCTATTTTCATACCAATTACCAGTTTCCATATCAAATTCTCTACAAAGAGTTGTAATTTCTTGACATGTAATCGGATAATTGTTTTTCACTGCGTTGCCAGCAATGGCAACCATAATCTGATACATCTTATGATACCAACCAGTATTATTAATTAAACGATATTCAGATTCCAGATTTTTAGGAAAGAATGGACAATCACGGTATGATGACCAATTAATATTAGTGTTATCAAGTTTTGATTTACGATGTTCTACAATTTGATCTTGAATTGCTTGAGGTAATCTATCAAAAAAATTATTTCCAGTTTTAATTGGAGCTGGATGTTTAGCCATTAAAACATCAGGATCTATAGGTATACCAGTATGATCAAAAATAAAGTTGAAAGCAGACTTGTACGTGCCAGGGATATAATACATTCGTGAATAATCTTTAGTCTGTTTATCTCCAATTGAACCGATCTCGGTATTGAGGGCGTACCAGAAAGCTCGGATGTTATTTGCTTCAACTCTTTTCGTAAGTGGGAACACAAGCCTAAACTTAGGATAATCTTCTCGACTGCTAGCAGTACTATAGCAAATAAAGCTGAACTTATTATATAAGGTAACCAACTCATTTTGTAGATCTCCTTCAAACTTGTGGTCATCAACATCAATAGCACACCAACCACCCCAATCAACTACATTGTCATTAGCTCGAGTTGTATTGGGTTGGTAAGTGGCAGGAGATATTAATTGTGCTTCTTCTTTAGACTCAAGTGGTTGCTTAGACAATTTATACAACAGATCTTTAAACTCATCAAAACTAGATAAGTCCATGCGACGATGAGTTTTATTATCAAATACACTCTTAAAGAGCGTTAGAGAGATCTCCATGATTATCCTCATGACTTGGTGGTTGCCATCCACCAGGTTTTAATAAATCAGGCAAACCAAAGCGATTTGGTCTACCAGGTTTTACGCCTGCTTTTTTGGCCATATTTGCTTTATAAATTTCATCCCATGCTTTATTGGCATCTACACCAAAAACGTCGAGAGTACCGATAGCAAAAACACAAAGGTCAATAAGACCGTCAACGGTTTCCTCGGGATCGCCATTATTAATTGCTTGCATTGTTTCATGCAATTCCTCATTACACATCAAAAGACGAAACATAAGATACTTTTTCATAAGATCTTTGTTATCTTTGTTATTTTCAAACCAATCATGTACACCATATTTCTGGTGCATTTCATTGATATCTTTTACCCAATTTTCACTCATATTAAGATACCTGTACTGCGATGTAAATACAAAGACCAAGAATAATTAATTTGCCATAGTCTAAATCTGCCGCTGTACCTTCACCATATTTGTCTTTAAACGCTTTCAATGTTTTTTTCATGATTCTATTATACTCCATTTTTCATTAATTGTAAATACGTTATACGAAAAAATCCTCTAACGTTGCTTGTTCTTCAGCTGACCAACCAACTGCATTAAGTATGAAGTTAAGTGGTTCAATGAAAGTTTTTTCAAATTGCTTGTCATAATCTACGTACTTATGCAATTTAAATTCTTCAGGTAACACATCAGGGTATGCAATAATATTTTCATGAATTGGATTAGGCATACGAAGATATGTAAATTTAATTCTATCGCCATTTACCGCAAGCTCATATTTCTTTTGTAGCTTATTCTGTTTGAGATATTTATTGTACAAAATAGAACCACGAACATGAATAGGTGTACCTTTCTTATATGAACCACGTTCCATCCAATCTGTAATGTTTGAAACTGATCGAGGAAAACTTACTTGTTCTGGTGGTAGATTGCTAAATTGTTGTTTAAAGTCAGCAATATATTTTTGTGTTTCAGCTTCTGAACCAGATAAAATGATTTTAAATACTTCTTTAAATTTGTCGCGAACTACTTCAGGTGTAGATGACTTAATAGCTTCAATTCCCATAATCTTTAGTTTAGGTTCAGCATATTGTACACCTTCAGAGTTATGCACATTGAGTATGTATCTTTTCTTAGCGGTCCATATTCCACGATCAGCAATTACTTCACGAGCCATAACCATACGATTTTTATGAGCATTCATATTATAATAAAGTTTATCATAAGACTTTGCTAATGCCGGTTCAAAATGTTCAGAACATATTTTATCTAAGAATTTAACAGGATCTTTAGGCTTGAATTTATTTACAATAGGACCCATATTAATATACAAACTATCAGTATCAATCGCAATAACGTAGTCCACGTCTTCAGTTTTGAGAACATTGTTCATCTCCATATTCATAGCTTTTTCAGCCCACTGAATTGCGAGCTGACCGGACAAAGTTACACCTTCAGCAAGTCTGAGATCAAAATACTTAAAATATTGATTGCCTAATGCACCATAAAGACTATTCATTAGAATTTTAATAGCCATCTGTTGGTTACCAAGGGTATTGATTTCAGACTGAAGACTTTCATTCTTAGTCCGTTGATATTCTTTTTCCGCAGCAAGCTGCATTTTCTTTACAGCTGCACGTTCAGAATAATAATCTTCAATAATAGTAGGAATCACACCATCGAAATCTTTTCGATATGTCGAACCATTTGCTGCCACCGCAAATTTATTTTCTGTTACTGTATTACCACTGAGGTAATATTCAACACTGTTCATTTGACTTTGATTGACTAATGTTTCAGGTGACATATTATATTGAACAATAAGATTAGGATATAGAGAATTCAAATCAAATGATACCACCCAGTCATGTGCACCAGTTTGTGGTTCTTTGACATAGCCACCAGCAAACTTAGATTTATGAGCTTCAGGGACAAATGCAGGTGGAACCACTTTTTGAGAGTTGAGTTTACGATATATGATTGATTCCCATATCGCAGTAGTGCCAAATGTATCTTGATAATTGACACCGCCTTTATACGCAATCGTCATAGCCAATGTGATAAGGCCAAGCTTTTCTTCAAGGCGATCAACCAATTGCACATCTTTCATGTTATAGTCAATGTACTTTTGGAAATCATCTTTATACAGATTGCGCAATGAACCAGATTCTTCGTACGAAAGTTTCTTTTCGCCAAGAACGACATAAGCTATATGATCAAGTTTGTATGATTCTTGTGGTCCATAGGTATATCCAAACTTTTGGAATAATTCAAGATAATCCAGCGTTTGGATACCTTTAATATCATAAACATCTTCCTCACGGCCGCGGCGAGTAATCTTACGATAATCGATCATACCCCAAGGCGAAAACTTTTTAATAGCTTCCAAACCGAGGATCTTAGCACAACGATTAACGAGGTAAGGTATATCAAAGAAACGAGTATTCCAACCCGTAATCACATCCGGTGTATTACGAGGGTTAGACCAATATTCAATAAATTGTTCGAACAGATCTTCTTCGTTGACACATTTGATATATTTGACTGGTTTGATAAGAGCTTTATCTACATCATAGTCACCATAACCCCAAACGATATATCTTTCAGACTTACTAGACTTTACAGTAATAGCCAATACACGTTGGTCAGCTTGTGACGGATGAGGGAAGCCATCATCATATTCAGTTTCAATATCAATCGTACAAACGTTAATCCATTCGCGATTGAATTTTATATCTTTTGGAAACTTTGATGTGATGTATTGTTGAATGTAGTTAGGATTACCATAAATCTTACGATTGGCTACATCTTTATTTTGATCTAGCCAACCTTTAGCATCACGCATGGAATCAAACGGTAAAGCACCGATTTGTTGTCCATCTAAACCACGCCAACCAGTATCTTTATCTGAAACAACAAAGAATTCTGGTTTAAATTTATCTTTACGATAAACTGGTTCGCGAGAGTAATCGTAACCACGGTATAACATTGAATTGCCGTATCGCACGACAGATGTATAAAACTTTGACATAATATAATTCTACCACAATTTTGAGGAAATGTAAACCGTTAAAGTAAAGTTTTTTTCTCAAATCCGTTATGAACAATTACTCCATTACTAAGCATACAGCCTTCTAATTTGTCAGGGGTAGCTCTTATCATAACATATTGTTTGTTTTCATGATGTATCCATAAAGAATCAAAAATACCTGAACTAATAGTAGCACCCATAAAAACCATTTCATGGCCTGAATCGTTAAGATAATTTACAAGACTTTCTAAATCACCACAGGCGAGATTTGTCATCTTAGGAATAATAACGCCTTTGGGTATTCTTTCCTGTGATAAAACAGGATGACACGCTATTAAAGAAAAAATAATTGTAGTTAATAATACTTTACATAAGTTCGAAATGCGGTCCATCGATAAAAGGCCTCCGACCTTGACTGCGACGAAGATCTATATATGCGTTCATAGCATCTTCGGCAGATCCAGGGTAGTCCCTAATATCTCCTTCTGACCAAGCGGCTCCCCACTTAATCGCTACTCCAAGCTCTTCAGCGGCTTGTTTGAAAGCATCACAAATATCGTCATATACATTAAGCTCCCAAACTACATCTGATCCATCATATGCTACTACATCTACTGCGTGAGAATAACCTGAATCTTGAATTAAATGTTTTGATTTCATTGTTTGAGAACGACCCGAAGCAACAAGTTTTTCTTGTTCTTCAACTGAGCGTACGCCATATGTTACACCAAAATCTACTTTTGTTAATTCAATGGCTCTTTCAACCACGGAAACCATATCAGGGTGTACACCCTCTAATTTTAAACGGCTTCGTGAAGATAAATTAAATCCCATAGTATTTTCCTTTTTTGTTGCTAGTATGTATATTTATATTAAATGAAAAAAGGGGCAAAAGCCCCTTTCCATTATTTTTCTTTTGTTGTGACAAATTCATAAAGCTTATCTGCTTGTGCTTTAATTTCCTCAGGTGTAATTGCCTTTGGAATATAATTTTTATAAGCTTCTAGTGCTTGTTCAGCATTGTCTTTATACATGTCCATTGCTTTATAAGCAACTTCCATTTGAATATCGTATTGTTTATCAAGCATATCTTTTGCCATATTCAATACGTCGTAACGAATTTGATAAGGGTTATTTGCCATTTTGGCCTCCTGTGTGTTGTGTGTAGGAGAGGAGCTTAACGCTCCCCTCTAAGTGATTTTACTTGCATCATACAATGTTTTGCTTCTTCGTGCAAACCCATATTAGCAAGATGTGCTGCGGCTCTACTATATCCTGCTATTTCACAGAAATTATTAAAGCCGGACCAAAACCCTTGAAGAGGTGCGAATGTGTATTTCATTACTAATGCAGTCATTATACCCATCCTTTCAAGTTTTGGTTTACTGATCTTTTCATATCAGTATCGCCTTTAGCGATTGAATAAATATCGCCTCTGGCAATTCCAATATCATTCAATTCATAATCAGTTAACCGTGATAATTCTTTCACAGTTTCATTGATTTTTCTTTGACGCTTTACGTATGCGTTCCAAGATTGAAGAAAATCGAAAAGACCTTCAAGCGGTTTCGTTAAGAAGTTGCTTACTTCCAGTACTAGTTGAGTCATTTGTTAATACCCCGTTAATTGAAATTTTACGGGGACGCTTCTCTTCAGGAAGAATTCGCTCCAAGTGAATTGTAAGCAATCCATCTTCCAGATCAGCTCCTGTGACTTCTACGAATTCAGAGAGCCTAAATGACCTCTCGAATTTACGACCGCTAATGCCCTTGTGGACATAAAGTTCTTGGTTTCTACGTTTCTCTCTATCACCTTTTACAGTAAGAATACCATCATGCATAGTAATGTCAATATCTGTTTGTTTAAAACCAACTACAGCAAGTTCAATGAGATACTCGTCTTCAGTATTCTTTACTACGTTGTGAGGGGGATATTTCCCGTGCCTATGATCAAATGTCATTTGCTCGAGTTCGTTAAAGATGTGGTCGAAACCCACGAATGCTCCACGAGGGAAGCTAAAGTTAGTAGTCATATTTGACCTCCTATTAAGTAAGGTTGTAGATGGACCCACTATTGGCATCCATATAATATATATAATTATCGTTTATGAAAAGTACATAGCCTATAAAGATTTTTTTTGCATTTCATTTATTCTATAACAATAATATTGACATCTTTTAGGTGCATATTCATAACCAAGTTTTATAGCTTTATAAAATCGTTTCCATTGTTTACTTTTTAATATATGCGAAATACTATTATGTTCTGTTTTTAATTCTTCATCAAATAAATCAGCTAATAAAGGATCTTTAGGTAAGTCGGGGTGTTGAGAAACTTTATCACACCAACAACATGGAATAAGATAACCATCAGCAGTCGATGCAAATGGTTTATTTTCTGTTAAGCATTTAGGATTCCACTTTTTTTCGCCAGTCATTTCGATTCATTCTATATTCAGGTGAAGGTTTATATGGATCATCTTCAGTAAATCTACTAGTAATTAAAGGTAAAAATGTTATATTATTTTTTCTTGCTATTTCATTAGCTTCTTTAATATTGTTTTCATTATATTTAAAAACAATATATTGCCATACAGTTTCTTTTACAAAAGCTTTTGATAATAACATCATATCAAAAAGTTTTTCACCATCTTGATTTATTCTATACTTATGAGAATCTTTTGGTAAACCATCTATTCCAAAAATCCATTTAGCATTTGGATTGGCCTTAAAACATTTTTCAAACCATTTAGAAGGTTTATGACTTGAAGCAACGTGCACACTACATTTCTTATTACTTTTATAAACATCATTTAATATTTTATCAAATGAGGGATGAAGAATAGGATCAGATATTTGACCAGAAAATACAAAATTATCAAAATGATTTAAATAATTATACCATTCATTATTAGTCATATAATGACCTGGAATATCTTTTTTATTAGAAAATATATTTCTTATACATTTTGGACATTCTATTGTGCATTTGTTTGATATATCTAAATTGATACTATTACGATCAAGCCACTTTCTCACTTTTATTGCCTATATTATATTTTGGACAAAGTTCCCAATTATTCTTATCTTTATATGAAATAATTTTTATTTGTCTTAATGGAGCTAATGGTTCAACTTTTTTTCTTTCAATTGAAATTAAGCCCCAATCACTCATTAATTGTGCAATGGTATTTCTACGTGCTAAATCGTTTTCTTCTAAATTAGATTTTTTCCCATCTAATAAAAATAATTCTTTGAAATGAACAATAAAGTATCTTCCCTGTTTATGTAAAATATGACAGGATTGATATAATTTATTATCTTTTCTGGATGCTACACCAATACGAGTTAATGTTTCTTTTACTTTAAGAAAATCATCTGGCTCATTTAAAGTAATTTCCAACATACTTGCTGGAGACCACTCAATAAGTTTATTTTCTTCCACCTTTATACACCTTTTTTCTCAATTCATTTATTTGTTCTTTTGTGAGAAGGGTCAAGGCTTGTCTTGCTTTTTCATTATTATAACCATAATATTCCTTGACAACTTCCACGTCACTTTCGTTCTCAGGTTTATTCCATTTTGAGAAACGTTTTTTCTTTCTAACTATATTTATAAAAAAGTCGTTTTGTAACTTATTGTCAAGATGAGCATAACGATTCATTTCATTTGCTATTAAAACAGTATCAGCAAAATAAGATAAACCACGATTAATCATAAAAGGATTATATTGACCTTCAGTAATATCATCAACTATGATATTATTTTTTCCATAATTTATTTCATTTAAAAAATCAAAGGGATTCATTCATAAATCCTATTATGTGTATTATTTACTTTAATGAATGTACTACATTTAGATAGGTATTTTAATTTTGTTGCACCGATATAAGTACAAGCCGATCTAATTCCTGATAACATATCAATTATAGTGTTTTTAACTGGTCCTTTATAATCTACTTCTACCGTTTTACCTTCTACACCTCTATATTCTCTATGAGGTATATTATGTCTATCCATTGCTGATTCAGAAGCCATACCATAAAATTTCATTTTACCATCAAGAATTTCTCCATCGCATTCATCATGACCAGCTAATATTCCACCAATCATAACGAAATCAGCTCCAGCCGCAAAGGCTTTAACTATATCTCCAGATGAAGTACATCCACCATCAGCAATAATATGAGCACCCATACCATGAGCAGCATCCGCACATTCCATTACTGCAGATAATTGAGGATAACCTACACCAGTTTTAATTCTTGTAGTACACACAGAGCCTGGTCCAACACCAATTTTAATAATATCAGCACCAGCAAGAATCAACTCTTGTGTCATTTCAGCAGTAACAACATTACCTACGACTATTGTTGCATCTGGAACATGATGGCGTAAAGACTTAACAGCTTCAATTACTGAAATTGTATATCCATTAGCAACATCAATTCCAATAAAATCCCATTTTAAGTTATGCGCAATAAGCGTTGATACATCATCTAAACCGCCCATCATACATGTATTATTACTTTCAAATGCTGTAAGATTATTTTTAAGATAATGTCTAGCTGGGCATGTAATCATATCATATTCTGATAAAGCTTCATGCATTTCTGGTGTACCAACGGTATCCATATTTGCAGCCATAATAGGAATGCCAGTCCATTCTTTCTTAGAATGTTTAAATTTATATGTACGTGTCATTTTAACATCATACCGTGAAGAAATTGTTGATCTCTTCGGTCTAATTAAAACATCACTATAATCTAATTTAATATCTTCTTCAATACGCATTTATACAAATTCCACATTAGCCATAATTTCTGTCATACAAGCAACAACATTAAGTTCGTGATCAGCAACAAATGCATTCTTATATTGATAATCAGCAAGGATAAGAACTATTTGTGGAATAGATTGAGGAGAAACTTTTTCATACATATTATCATAGATACCACGGAAAATACTTGATGCATCCATGTCCATATTATCAGAAACCCATTTTCTCATTTTCTTAAAGTCTTTTGACTTCAAATAAGTTATGAGATCGTCAAATGAATTAGAGCCAATACTTGACCCAGAAATGCTACGAATAGAACCGGTAGCAGAAAATCGTTGGCATTCATTTAAAACTCTTCTCCAATCTGGTGCATATCTCATGATCATATCTACAATAGCCTGTTGATCATATCCAACACCTTCGGTGTCAAGGATATATATAAGTCTTTTCATAAATTTGGCACAAAGAGGTTGAAGGTTTTTCTTTGAAACATTAAATTCAAACACTGCACATCGGGAATGCAATGGTTCAATTATACGATTTTTAAAATTGCATGTAAGAATAAATCTACAATTATTTGAAAATTCTTCAATAAAACCACGAAGAGCCGGTTGGGTAGATTGAGCATTAAGATAATCTGCTTCATCTAAGATGATAACTTTATATCCACCTTGAAGTGAAACAGTGCTAGCAAATTGTTGTAAGGTAGTTCTTAGTGTGTCTATATTACCACTTTGAGAAGCGTTTATAATAATATAGTCTAATCCAAGTTGCTTACACATGGCAACCGCTGCTGTTGTTTTACCAAGACCAGCGGTGCCAGTGAATAGCATATTTGGTAGTTCACCACTATCTACAATAGCTTGTAGATCTTCTTTAAGTGACTGTGGAAGTATAGTGTCTTCCACAGTTTGTGGGCGATATTTTTCAACCCATAGAAATTCGGTATTCATTTACATTCTCCATTATAAAAATTATATCACAAAAAATCAGGAATGTAAATTATTTTTTACCTTTTTCTTCACCGTCATCCATTTGTTCTTCTTGCTCAATTTGCTCAGAAGTTTGGATAATAAAAATACATTGATCGCGCAATTGACCAATGGTTGAGAGTTCTTCTCCCTTAAATGCGCCGCGTTGAGTCATTGCATCAATTACGGCTACAGTTGAACGAGATGCTTTATTAGCATTGTCTCTTAACTGCATATATAGTTCTGACGTCATAGATTATACTCCATATGTTGAGGATTTTTCTAATGCAATCCAATATTGAACGTTCATTTCTTTATGGCTGAATTGCGTGATTAATTTTGAAGAAATATCTACTTGATAATCACCAGGTAGAATTTTAAGATTAGCAATACCTAAAATAAAATTAAATTTAGAGTCTTGCGGAAACTCGCCATCCACATCAATTGAAAATGTATTAGATGTAGAGTTTTTTGTATCAACAATTGATAAATTTAAAACACCATTATTATTAGTAATGGACACTTCAGAATGACCAAGTGCTGATGAAGCTCGTCTAAGCTTATTAAGTGTTTCATTTGTAAGAACAAATGAAACATCCACAGCCGGCATAGTAACATCCTTTTGTGGGGTAGTAAGAGTTTCTTCAGGTGAGAAGAAATACTTTACTTTGGATCTACCAGTAGAATCAGAAATAGTTACGTATTCGTCATCAAAATTTAGACGAGGTACATCAACTAAACCAAGCACGCTGATAAATTCATTAAGATCATAAATTCCAAAATCTTTTGAAAATGATTCGGCAACTTCAGCACGCGATAATACATTACGTGCTTCGCTCATAGATTTAAGTACATTGCCTGCGCGAATCATAATATTTGAATTAATGCTAGAAAAATTTTTCATAACATTTAGAGTATTTTCAGATAGTTCCATTATATAGCTCCAGTTTCATTATTAATATATTATAACACTTTTTACTCGATTTGTAAACCATTATGCTGCCATTTTACTAAAATTCTTTTCTTTCTTAAATTCAATTTTAGCTTCAAACTTGTTATCAAGGATATCTCCTTTGTGGGATATTACGAATACATTTGTATCATCACCTAAAGTATAGAGAATCTTCAATAGATTTTCTACACCATCAATGTCAAGAGATGAGTCAAAAGTTTCGTCTAATATGAGAAGATTAGTAGCAACTGAATTTTTCATCTTTGCTATTTGCCGCCAAGTAAATAGCAATGACAAATCGATTCTTTGTTTTTCACCTTCACTAAAAGAGTCATAAGTAAACTCATCACGATGTCTTGACCTAATAGTTTCCTGAAATGATTCATCCAAATTAAAGTGGACAAAGAAATCAAGGACTTGTAGGTACTGATTTGTAAGTTTATTTATAACGGGAAGATACTGTTTTATTATTTTTGTTTTAATTCCTGTATCTTTTAACATTTCACTCATAACGCTATTATAGTTATTTTGATCCATGAGTTTAAGTTTTTCTTCAAGCAATACCGTTTCACTTTCCTTATAGGATTGTAAATCTACTTTCGCTTGATTGAGGTCTGCCACAGCTGTGGTTGAAACATCATCTTCGAGACTTCGTATCTCTTTCTGTAACCTACTAATCGTGATATTGTTATGATGTATAGTTGATTGTTTTTCTCTAATTTCTTCAGCTCTAGCGTTTGCAACTTCAATATTCTGTTCAATATCAGTCGACTCTGCAGTGAGCTTATCCATTGCCGATTTGAGATTTCTTGCTTTTTCTTTAGAGGTTTCCATTTTGGATTGTCTAAGTTCTTCACTAATATTTTGGGAACACGTTGGGCAATTTTCATTATCTTCATAAAATTTTGCGTCTTTCGCAACTTGTCCCATTTGCTGCCTAAATTGCCCGCCGTATTGAAGTAAGGCTTGTTTTTTATCGTGCAATTCTTTAAGGGTTTTACTGTTTTCCTGTGAAGTACTTTCAACTTCCGCCGATAAGTCTGTGTTAATGGTTTGCAGTGAGTTAATTTCCCGTTGATTACTTTTAATCTGTTCTGACTTTTTTTCAACTGCTTGGTCTGTAAGCAATTTAACGTCTTTGATGTATTTAGTTTGAGTTTCAATTTTATTCCTCAACAAATCTAATTGGTATGACACATCCTTTGTTTTATCTTTCAATGCGGACTGTTTTTCCTTTAACAAAGAATTCATGCGTGAAAAAACATTTATATCAAGAAGATCCTCGATAACATCTCTTCGTATTCCACCAGGTAGTTGCATAAATGGAATGAAAGAAGAAGAGCCTAGAACAACTACCTGATGAAAACTTTTGTGATTAAGTTTAAGGATGTTTTGTTCGAGAATCTTCTGATATTCTTTAGCATGTGATGATTGATTTATCATTGTACCATCACGCCAAATTTCAAATGTATTAGGTTTAATACCACGAATAACTTTGAAATCTGAATTACCAACTTCAAATTCAACTTCAACAATACAAGCTTTTTGATTAATTGAGTTGATTAATTGGTTTTTAGTAATACTTCTATGTGGTTTGCCAAATAACCCAAATGAGATTGCATCTAACATTGTAGATTTGCCAGACCCATTATGTCCTACTACAAGTGTATGTTTTACTCGACGCAAATCAATTTCGGTAAATGAGTTTCCGGTGCTAAGGAAGTTCTTCCACCGGACAGCTTTAAATAATATCATGCTAATTCTAGTGCCTGTGCCTCTGTCATTAATTCACGCATTTGGATTTTAATTTTGTCTTTATCCAGTTCAGTATCAACGCCATCAATATAGTCATCAACTAACTCCGATGTTTCTTCAACACGTAAACCATCATCATCTACATTCTCACCCACAAACTCACTAAAGTTTTCTGAGATCTTTAATTCATATATATCTTGATTTTGTATTCTATCAACAAATCGGTCAAATGTAAACCCGTCATTTTTTGAAATCACAACAATTTTTACAAACTTATTATTAAGCTGTGACACATCGTAATTGGTATAATCTTGTTTGTCATCATTATATAATATACGATGAAATAATGTATATGGATTATGAATGCGTGTTATTTCACGAGTTTCAGTATCAAGAATATGAAAATATTTTTTATCACCAGCATCAGACCAGAAAAATTCCATTTGTGATCCAAGATACCAAATGTTATCTTTTTTAGATCCTACATGATAATGACCAGTAAGTACTTGTTCAAACTTTTTAAATATTTTTGGGTCCATACCATGCTGATTAGTTACACCTCTCATCATTTCAAAACCAGTGAGTTCAAGGTGTGAACCAAGCCAATCTGCTTTACAATCATGAATAAAATTCATAGACTTATCATAATTATCTTGAGTAATCCAAGGTAGTAACGCCATTTTAAGGGATCCATATTCCATTACAGTAGGTTCCATAATAATATGGATTTCATTCATATAATGTCCTAAGCACTCCTTTAATGCATTTAGATCATTTGTATTTTTATAAAACACATCATGGTTTCCTGGAATAATGTCCATGGACATACCACGATTTCTCATTTCATCTAAGAAATGTTTACGATTATGATTGAGAGCTTTAAAATTAACAAACTTACGATGATCATAGTAATCGCCCAAGTGAACGATTTGCTTAATATCATGTTTATCGCATTCTGGAAAAAAGACATTATCATAAAAATCTTGCGCATTTTTTAAAAATATTTCTGATGAGTTACGAATACCACAATGGGTATCATTTAATATAGCTATTTTCATTTATTTTCCTGGGCACGAATTTTTGTGGCTGAAATATTTTCTGTATCTTCACCTAAATAATATTTAGTAAAACTATATCCAACATCTCTACCATAACCAATATTAACAATATTAGGTACAATCATTATTTCATAATCTATGCCTGCTGTAAACCCATTTAAATTTAAATTAGTGGATATAAATGATGCTATTTGATTAGTATCGTATGGGTTATTGGCATCTATTTCAACGTTTCTTATTTGAACAATTACTTGCCCAGAATCTTCATGGATTCTTTTAAAGAGTGATAAGTGACCTTCGTGCCACGGCTGAAATCTTCCAAGCATTTGCCCAGTTGGTCTGGTCCAATCCATTCATCTATCCTTATATCATAATTAATTGGTTTTTCAAAAAGTAAATTAGTATCTTCATATTTACTATGACTAATAGTATTCATCCATATTGTAAAATGAGCATTAAATATAGATCTTGTTAGTTTAGTAGGACATACAAAATCAGCAACTATAATATCTTTTCCATTAGCTATTTCAAAGTCTGCAATGTTTTTTATTCTTAATGCTTGTCTAATTCTAGCTTGTTCTGAAAATTCATAATCATTCGCCATTTTTCTTACAACATCAGCATTAATCCATCCTGCTTTTAAATGATATTGTAAACCTTTTGCTAACCAGGTTTTACCGCTTCCTGGTAAACCCATGACTAATATTTTCATTTCATAAACTCATCTAAATCAGAATCTGTATGATTCATTTTTTTCTTTTTATTTTTTTGTTTTTCTTCTTTAGCATATTCTTTAAATTGAGTATCACTTTGTCGTACTTTATCGATACGATCACGCAATGTTTCCACAAACGCTCCAGCCACATAATTAGCAGTCTCATCATCACTGACATCAATAAACATATCAACACCGGATTGAGTCAAATATTTTAATTTAATGTCTTGTTGTTTCTTTTCTTTAGCAATACGCCTAAGGAAAGCATACCAAGATATTTGAGTAAAATACGCAAATGCATTTGGTTTACCTGTTCGTGTTGCGGTTGCTAAATCATAATTACCTATAGCTTTTAAACAATTTTCTACCGCGTCCATAACCATTTCTTCACGATATGTATATCTAATAAAATTAGACTTATGAGATAACCCTTGTGCTATTCTTAAAAAACATTGTGCTATGTAATCTGGAACCAAAGGTATAGATTCATTATTTAATTTAGATTCATTTACTAACGTAACATAATCCACTACTGCTTGTGAAAAATCAGCGTTATTAACGTAATGGATACTTTTTTTCCTTGGCATAATATACTCCAATCAATAATTATATTCTATCAAATTTATATAATTTTGTAAACAAATAAACTTTCATTTAAGTTAAAAAAATAACGGTGTACAAACTGTAAAAAATATGGTAGAATTAACTGTAGTTAGGGAGAGGGAGGAATACCGCTCGTTAATGTAATTTAGATTTATCGGGAAATCTAATAACATTTTCAAAATTTGAATCGTCATCATTATATTTTTTAGTTAAACTTTCCATATAGTTTTCAAATCCTTCTTCTGACATACTTTCTAATCTATCTGCCATTTCATCTAAAGGAATATCTATCTTTCTATCATTTAATGATTTATTAATAGACACAATTGTTTTAGCATAATGGTCCAAAAGCTCATTAGAAGGATTTGACTGTGCAATAATATGATCTGAATTAATTACATGTATTTCAGCAGGATCATCATTAAAAGATAACCATGGCCTAAATGCATAGAATCTAACACCACGTTGGAAATCTTCAAGTTGAATGATTTTTAAACAAGAACGTATAACTAGCGCTGCGTCGTTTTCAGAATTCCACTCTAAAACTTCGCATATAATTTCATCGTTGTTCGCTAATTTAAAATGCTTGATTTGTAAATCACTCATAAATAAACCTTATAATTTTTATAGTTAAATTGTTCATTATTATAAATTTTTAATCTTTCATCACCATGTGTAAATGCAAAATTTTTGCCTGTAATATTATCTATAATATCATATAATTTAGTTATTGATCCGTCTTCACTTTGTCTGAGTCCTCTTCCGATAGATTGTAAAACACGTATCTGGGATTTTGACGGACTAGCAAATACGATATTATGCAGATTACGAATATTAATACCAGTACTAAAGGTACCAAGACTTGCAACAATAATAGCGCCATGTTGTTTCTCCACTATTTTACGAATTGCTTCTCTATCTTCAGTGTGTGTTTGTCCAGATACAAAAAATATTT